>OLHA01000170.1_pt1 | contig 37234 bp, 20 predicted proteins | sample 1605961 | NCBI WGS metagenome assembly OLHA01 (sample SAMN03283288) | human gut metagenome | biome: human-associated habitat; material: feces | host: Homo sapiens | place: Peru | collected 2012
GTTAAGCCTGTCGCTAGCGTTCATCCTGAGCCAGGATCAAACTCTTCGTTGTTGTATATCTTATTTTTACTTCTTCTCGGAAATAATGTTTTGAATACGACCGCGCACCTATTATATAAGGTGTCGGACACAACCGATTAGCTGAAACCCGTCTCTCCGGTATTTGAATCGCTGATTTACTGTTTCGTCTTTAACCTGTCATTCGGAATCTTGACGAGAGGCTCGGTTCCTTGTTACCTTGCTTCTCTAATGCATTTGCATTTGTCAAAATCTTCCTTTTCGCAAATATTTCAATGATCTCACGCCGCTCACTCGCGGCCGTTTCAGTCTTGCTTCCAGACCCGTTTTGTTTTTGAGCCAAAAGCGATGCAAAGTTACGACCATTTTTTGAACTGTGCAAATTTTCAAGCATTTTTTTGAAAACTTTTTTCAGCGGTCGGCTCCGTCGGAGCGTCGGCCAGGGTCGTTTTCCCTTTTGCGGTTGCAAAGGTACTGCTATTTGCCGAACTGACAAAATATTTCACAGGAAAAATTCAAACAAATTTTCACAGATTTTCACACACCGCTGACACCCAACCACTTACACCAAAAACTTTTTCACACGCCAAAACCGCCCCAAAAAAGCAATGTGCGAGCCGCCCACCGGCCCACACATTATATAATATAAGAAAAGAATATTTCGCTATTTTTTCTCGGTGCCGTTATTTGGCAGTTCTTTGATGTAAACATCTTGCTGCGGGAACGGAATTTCGATGTTATGCTCTTGAAGAGTTTGGTAAATCACCTCCTTCACATGAGCAATAAATTTCACTTTTTCCACAACGAGCACCCAAATGGCAACATTCAAATTCACGCTGCTGTCGCCAAAATCGCTAAAAAGCACCAGCACATCGTGTCCATTGTGCATGTCCATCACATTGCGGCCGTACTTGTCGGTATATTGCAAGCGCAGCACCGCATCACGCAAAATTTTGCGCACTTGCTCCACATTCACGCCGTACGCAACGCCAACAGGCACTTTTATCAACTCGTAGGAGTTGTTGCGCGTAAGGTTACGGAAATTGTTGGCAAATAATGTGGAGTTGAGGAACGACATCACGCAGTTGTCGTTGGTGACCACCTGCACACTCTGGTAAGTGATGCTCTCCACCTTTCCTTGCACGCCATCGCACTCAATCCAGTCGCCCACACGCAGACGGCCAGCCATCAGCGATATGCCATAGAAGAAGTTGTTGAGCAAGTCCTTCATTGCAAAACCGATACCAGTTGCCAAACCTGCCGTGACGAGCGAAATGCCCGATTTCGGAATCTTGAGCAAAATAAATGCCAAAATCACGAAAAGTCCCCACACGATGATACCTATCACATTATAACCCAAAGTGAGGTTGATTTCGTTGGGTCGCACCGTTTCTTTGCCCGTCTTGCGACGCAAACGGCGATAACTGATGAAGCGGAACAACGCCTTGAACAGATAGTTGAAGTAACGGAACAGGAAGAACGCCGCCGCCAAAACCACCAATTTGGCTATCGAGAGCTGGATGACATTCGGAATGTCGAAGAAATTATAAAGGAATATGTCGCGACACGTTTCCGACAGGTTGAACACGTTGGCAGCCAGCCAAATGCTGAGCAGTAGCGTGTAGGCACCGGTGATGGGCACAAATGCCATGTGAATGAAGTCGAAAAACCAAGTGCGATAAATGTAGTCGCCATTACGCAAACCCTGGGCAATCTCGCTCAATTTTGCGCCACCAGCGCGCAGGGTGTCGTAGAGACGCGCCTTCTCGTAGATGTCGAGCAGTCGGAACAACGCAATCACGCCTTGAATGGCTGTGAGCTGGAACAACCACCAAATCACCACCTCTACAGACATCAAAGTGCGGCCAAACCAAGTGAGCAAGGTGGCTATCAGTATCACAGCAAACGAGAGCCACGCATAAATGCGATCGGTCTGCGGCAGCTGTGGCTCGGAAGTGAGCGGGTCGTCGATTTCTGCTTGCGATGGTGCTTTCTTGCGAACTTTTAGCACGGATGCCAACCCCTTTGCCACAATGGTGTCGTCGGCCACAAGGGCTTCAATCTGCTTTCTGATGGTGCGTTCCTTCCTTCGCTCTTCTGCCTCGTTCACCTCTATCACCACGCCATCATCGTCGTCGGTCTCGTCATCTTCTTCTGCTTGCTGTTCAGCGTCGGCGGCAATGATTTCGCTCTCACGCAGTTTGCCAGAGTGGCGGCGAACGGCGCGCCATTGCCATACGAGGAAAAACAGCACGATGGGTGGAAACACCAAGTTGACCACGCTATTCGGAATAAACACGATGCGGAAAAGAATAATCACCAAACCAAGCACCAGCATTGGCATATACACGCAGAAACCATGCCTCATCTGATTGTAGCGCAAGCGAAGCAGCAGCGAGAAGGTGATGGCTACCAGCAGCACGGCATAATCCACCAACAGATGCGATGCCATGATGAAGAAATTGTTGTAGAGGTGCCCGCGCAGCAGCATGATGGTGACCACAAACAGCAATGCCGCCATAGCAAACATCACAGCGGGCTTGATTTTGTCCATTTTCGCAAAACGCATCGCACGCACCTCATTGGTGCCGAAGTTAACCCACTTCAACCTCTTCAAAACATAATAGAGCAACTTGGTGAGCAAAAAGCCCAAAACAAACGACAACACAAGATAAAAGACCACAAAGATTACGAAGCCCACAATCACGGAGCCTCGCCACTGGCTCTTGGCAAAGCGCGATTCATTGCCAAGGTTGTATTTGTTGGTCACATCAAGTTTGGCCCGGTCGATGTTGTGACCGAAATTGCCCAAAATCTCGAAATAAGTGCTGCCGTTGTCACGGAAAATAGAACTTTGAATATCGTCGTAGCGCTTTTGCGCATAGGTGTTCAGTTTCCCCAAAATGGTTGACACGTGCGAGAAAGCGATGCTGTCGGCAGTAATCAGACGCTGCGTTTTCACAATATTGTCGCGAAGTTGCATGGCACTTTGAATACATGCGGCACGGTCGGCTTGTGCGGAAAGCGAAAGCGTGTCGGGCGTGTGAAGTCGGCGTTTGCCTTTCATTTGAATCAAGGCAGGAGGCAGACATTTCAAACAGAAAATCAGTCCATCGTAACGCTTGATTTCACTGTTGATTCGGGCATTAATCAGGTCGTATGGCTTTTTGTTGACCGTCATAAAGTTGCGATACAGTTCCGTGGCCTCATTGCAGGCGTAAGTGAGGTCGAACACATAATCGGGATTTTGCGAATACAGCATCAGCGACACCTCGCCACACCGGTCCATAGTGGATTTCAGCGTTTTCTTCTGACTTGCATTATACTGACGGTATCGCGCCATGTTCTGCTGCTGCTTCTTGATGGCCTGATCGAGTTCGCCACGCAGCACCACCAATGCCTCGTCAAGATTTTTCTCGTTCAGCACAGCTTTCGATGGCACCGCCAGCATCAAAGCGCACACCACCAATAATATCTTCTTCATCATGTGATTTACTTTTTAAAATCCTTGACTTATTCAGCTGAGGCGGAAAACGAGGCGGAGACGGCCGTCTTTGTAGCGGGTGCTACTGATGCGGAAAGCACCGATTTCGGCAGTGTGCCTCACATGGTCGCCAGCGCACAGGCAGTGGTCGTAGTCGCCCACGCTCACCACACGCACCACATCGGAGGCTCCATCGGGCAGTCGCTTCAGGTCGAAGCGGTCTGCAGCCTCTTGCTGGGTGACGAAACTGAACGTAACAGGCATGTCGGCGGCAATCACCTCGTTGACGCGCGCCTCAACGGCAGCCACTTCCTCGGCTGTGAGTGCGCGATGGAAATCGTAATCGAGTTTCGATTTGGTGCGCTCCACATGTGCGCTCACGGCACGACCGCAGCCGAACATCTTCACCATGGTGCCGTTTAAAATATGCTCTGCTGTGTGCATTGGCGGATATTCCGCCTTGTTATGCTGATTGAGTACTGGTTTTTCTTCCATAAAGAAATATTTATAATATTTAGAGTTTCTAATTTAGGTGATACATTGGTCGTAGCCTTTGAAAAATGCCAAAGGCATGTCCCACGTTTGGGCGAAATTGCCATTTCTTCCACTACCGCTTCATTAGTTTTTTGGCGGCGGCGAGGCATTTTTTTCGGTCGCGGTCGGTGAACTGGGGGTGACGGAAGGTGCCGGCTTTTTGTATGGTTTTCACCGTTTTGAAGCCGCTCCATCCCAAAATTTCATTCAATGCGCGCACCACGCCACGAGTTTGGTTGGCGAGGATATTGAAAGGCCACATCGTGCTCGATGCCGTGACTATCACGCAGCGTTTACCCTTGTGCAAAGGCTTGGGAATGGCAAGACTGTTCTCCCCCATCATGCCATACACGATGCGGTCGAAAAGCAATTTGAGTGTGCCAGGCATGTTGCCCCAATAGCATGGCGCACCCACCACCAGTGCATCGCAAGCCTGAATAAGGGCGAGCACACGCTGGGCATCGTCGGCAGGCAGCACGCATTTGAGCGAACTTCGGCACTTCATGCACGCCATGCAAGGCTTCACGCTCAGGTTTTGCACCCATACGCTCTCCACCTCAGCACCCTGCGCCTCGCACTCCTGCTGAATCACTTGAAGCATGGTGGCGATGTTGCCGCCAATGCGTGGACTTGCATTCAGAATCAGAATTTTCATTTCCGTATCTTCATCATTAACGTGCAAATGTAATAAAAAAACACGGGATGGCAAATTTGGAGAAGGAGTTAAGAAGTTAGGAAGTTAAAGAAGATTTTTTGGAAGTTAAGAAGATTATTTTGGAAGTTAAGAAGTCAGGAAGTTAAGAAGTTAAGACGATGGCTTTGTGGCATGGCACGAAAGAACGAAAAAAGACACCTATTTAATCCATTAAATCCTATTTTCTCCTATTTTAATTTTATGGTGATAAATGGATAGGAATGGATCAAATAGGTGTATTGATTTCGGACTTATCAGACTTATCCGACCCCTAACTTGTTGACTCGTTGGCCTGTTGACTCGTTGACTTTTTTAGCCAACGGCACCTTCTGGGCCCCATTGGGCGGTGAGGTCGTTGAGGTATTTCTTTGCAGAGGCATCGGGCATCTCTTGAATGGCATCGTAAAGCACACCCTTGTCGATCCATTCCTTTGTGATACATTGGTGGAGTGCTTCGATGAGTGCCGCAGGCTTGTGCACCGCAATGTATTGCAGCAACTGTTGAGTGCGGCCTCTCATAAAGTTCATCACCATAGTCATCACAGGCTCTTTGGTATTCTCGCGGTTGAAGTATGTGCTTGCCAAATTGTCGAGCGTGGCGAGTGCCTCCATATCGTTGTAGGAGTAGTAGTTCACATCGTAAATCGACTCCACTTCGGGAGTGGGTTCGTAGTATTCGCCTGCTTGCTTGCCCTTCAGAGGCTTGACGTCAATTTTGTTGAGTTTGATGATGCCGTCGGATGTGATTGAGAAATAATAGTCACGCTCCTGGCTCCATACTGATTTTCCATCTAAATTGCGACCATTTTTGCGATGCAGCACGAAACCGTCGGCACTGAATGTGGCACGGCAATGGTCGTAGGTTTGAGTCTGACCTTCAATGTTTTCGCCGTCCCACTCTTGAGTAAACTCCCACGATGGCGTGGTGGCAATGTCGCGCAAGTCGCCCTTTTCGGCATTGTAGGTGGCGAGAATCAGCTCGTGCCCATCGCCCACTTCGTGCCAAAACACCAGCATCACATTGTCGGCAAAAGCCTTAGCGCCCACCACGAATGGTGCGCCGCCCTCGCCCAAGTCGATAAGCGGAGCGCCGCCGAGCAACTGTTTCACTTGCTTGTCGGTGAGCCTCACCTCCTTGCCCTGCCCTGCATCAGTGGCAAAAATTTTGGTGTCGTACTCCGTGCCGATAGCCATCTTGCTCACATCCAGCCCCATGGCTTTGAGGAATGGCACTTCAGCAAGATTCACAGCCTGCTGTGGCTGCTCGCTCACTGCATTACTCGCCTCTGATTTAGAACCTTTACATGCTGTTGCCATCATCGAACTACATACGATTAAGGCCAAGATTATCAATCTATTCATAATCATTATTGGTTTTCAATTAGTTAATAATAATGCAAATATAAACATTTTTCCCATTTCCACACTCATTCCTCATTCAAAATGGCAAAAAAAATGCCTGAAAAAAAATCAGCGGGTTCCCTGCGTCACACAGGAGACCCGCTGGAGGGAAACTTAACATTTACTGAAGCCTATCGGGCTTCAATTCTACGAGCTATTATAATCAATGTCTTTTTATACTTAGTGTCAACGGCGTGGCAATTTGATGGCTTCCACAGTGCCATCGGTGTAGGTCACCACTTTCACGCACGGAGCATCGGTACGGTCAGCACATTCCACACCCACCATAGTGAAGTAGCGCACACTTGCCACAGTCTTAACGGTGGTCACAGTTGGTGTGCCTGTGGAAATGTCGTCAAAACCGTTGGCATTGAGAGGAGCGATGGTCCATCCGCCGTCGGCAATTGGCTCATTTCCGGCTGTTTCGCTCATCGCCTTGTTGCGATACACGATGGCGTTGAAATTGTAGGCGTAGCCCTCGCCTGTGTGGTTAAACCTCTCCTTCAATCCAGGCTCGGCAAGGCTCCAGTCGATTGATGCAGTGCCACACAAATAGTGGATACTGGCAGGCACGCTAAATGTGGCCTGGTCGGCATTGATGATAGCCCATTGCACGCGTGCATACTCGTATGGCTTTGGAGTGACAAGGAAAATGCCATGACCCTCTGATGGTTGCGAAGCCGCAAAGTTTGCCAAATTATAGAGATTACCCACATAGCCAACACCCTCGGCAGTGGTTGGTGCCGACTGTGCCGATGCGTCAAGACTTGGATTGCCGTTGGCGTCGCGAGTGAATACGCCCTTGAGCGTGCCGCCCTTAATCACAGTGCCGTTGACAATGGCAGAGGCATCGGCAAGTGTGATGCGCACCCAGTTGCTTTGGTCAAAGAATTTATTGTCGTAAGTGTCGCGCAAGTCGCCACACTCTTGGCGGTTGGCAAATCCCTGTGCATCTTTAGCATACACCGTGTTGCCACTCACATACACGGCTTGGAGGTCGTTAGCCACGGTGTAAGTCTCGCCATCGGTGCCTGTGGCAATAATATCGGCAAGTGTAACGCCTGCAGCTTCTGCCACCACATTGCTCAAGCAGTGGTAAGTGGGAGTAAGCCCTGTCGATTCGGTATAGTTGGCACGAATGAACAAGGTGTAGTCATCGCCCACTTTGGCTGCATAATCACCCTCAACGGAGTAGGTGCCTGTGGTGTTCTTTTCCACATTAGCCACCACCACTGCTTTGTCGAGAGGCACAGCGGCACCTGTAGTGTATTTGCCCGGCACAATCATCAAGTCGTAACTGGAAACGTAGAACTCGTTTTTTGTGGCTTTCCACGATGCCGCCACCTTCACGTTAGAAGCCGAAGCACCGGTCATCTGCAACTGCAACGTCACATCATGATCTGGCACAGTCACCACCGTGTTGCTCACCACTGGCTGCCCAGCATTGTTATTTGATTTTTCGCTATATGCCGTCCAAGTTCTAAACTTCATTTTCATTGATTCCAAAGTAATGCAATCGCCACCATCAGTCACCCATGCCGATGTGCCAGTGTGGCACGCTTGCAAATCGTTGATTGTTCCATAAAGTGGTTTGTGAAAATAGCCGTCACTACCTTTTTCCACAAGACGGAAACCATACAGGTTAATTGATTGGGAGGTGCAATTGGCAATATTTGCTGTGAAAAGTTGGTAATCAAGCCATACACTCAATTTACCACGGTCTATTCCACCTGTCACTGGTCCAAAAACGGTATTCATAGCGCTGGGATCATTGGCAAGCGCGCATCCCTTGTCGCCCCAGTTCAGGAACTTTATAGTGCCATCGTCGACGAATGTAAGCTGTGCATTAAATGCCCTATCCTTATTGGCATTGTCATTGTGGTCAGTAATGGTCACGTTAGGCTTATACACCAATATCTTAAAAAAGTTCCGTCGCATTTTCAATGTTTGAGTGTAACCACTACTATTGTTCCCCACATATCCATCAATCGCCAACGGTATGTCAAACTCTATCAAATATTGACCATTTGTTTCAGTAATAATATTAGACTCGTATGGCGACAATCTCCAATCATACTTCCCATTAGTGTACAACTTCATTGGTGATAGTTGAAACACATCGTAGTTAGGGTTATAAGACTCTACATCCACACTATAATAGGTGTTGTCATCATAATCCAAAACCAAACGATCATTCACCAATTTAAACGGCACATCGCAAGAGTTCCCATAAAACCCCTTCAACAAGAGGGTATTATCGCCAGTTTTAACCAGTTTTATGCCATTTGAGCGATCCAAGAAAGAGCGTTGCACATAGTTGCCATAAAAGATTTCGATGGCATCGCCGCCGTATTGCACGAGGTCGTCAACCGTGACGGCCTTGACTGTGCCTGTGGCAGAAGTGAGCAGCAGAGATGCCAGCACTATTTTAAGTAAATTTTTAATCATAATCATTTATTCATTAAAACCTCATACGCGTCCTAATGGACGATTTGGGGTTAATACATCATTTTTCCATCAATTTTCCTCCTTTGCAAGGAGAATGGTATTCTAAATACTAAAAAGTTCCGAAAATGCCCGAAAACAAGTATATATTGGGATACAAGTATCGCATAATCAAATCATAGAGCGACTTGATTATCAGACTGGTTAAACTCAAGCGCACGAACTATGCGCGCCCCAATACACAAATTCAGATTTTCAGTGCTTTTGATTAAGCAGAGTGGCACATATCGCAAATGGGGAGATAATCACCCACCACCAGAACCGCTGTGCCAAAGTTGCAATTTCATCAAAACACAGGGAGATGCCTTCGGCATATTTCAGCAGCAACTGCCAATTTTTGCCAATGCATCGGAGAAACTTGCCGAAGGCTTTTTCCCTACGCCATCAAGTTATTGCATGATGGGATTTCACATTCTACTTGATTACTTTAGTGGTGGCAATGGTGCCGTCGGTGTAAGTCACCACCTTGATGTTCACACCATCACATGGCTCGCTAAGCATTGCGCCAGCCATATTGTAATACATCACACTCTTCACTTCCTTAGCAGCCGTCACGGTGTTCACGCCAGTAGGCACACCCACAACATACTGCACTGGATAAAGGTTGTGAAGTGTTGGGGTAAGCCCAGTTGAAACTGCATAGTTGGCACGAATAAAGAGCGTGTAATCGAGTGTGCTTTCGGCATTCACCTCTGGCGCATTGACTGCACCTTCTGCCTCGTATTCTGTGCCAGTGCCCTTCATCACATCAGCAGCCACTACCACAGCCTCATCGAGGGGAACATCGGCACCCACAGTGTATCTGCCTGGCACCATCATCAAGTCGTAACTGTTCACATACCACTGTGTGGTGTTGGCTGTCCAGAATGCATCGACACCGAGTTTGGCATTGTCCGACGATGTGGTGGTGTTGACATTGGTGAACGCCACATCCAGCGTAACATCGTGGTCGGGTACGCTCAATCGGGTGTCGGTCACGAATGGCTGGCCGGCATAACTGTCAGTGCTAACGTTGTAGGCAGTCCAAGGGCGGAACTCCATATTCACGGTTTCCAAAGTGCGGCGGTCGCCTCCGTTGGTCACCCATGCCGATTCACCAATGTGGTGAGGGTCGGAGAAATCTACGGGTCCATTAAGTGGCTGATAGAAGTCGTAAGGAGAAACAGCGGTATCCACACGGCACAACTTATATGAAAGCACATTGCCGTAGCCGTTGTTGTTGAGATCGCTCACATCACTTGTGATTTGCTGAAAGTCCATCCACACTTCGCCATTGTTGCGGTCGAAGCCGCCAGTGAGTTTTTTTAGCGTGCTGTAAATCATATTACCGCTCATCCAGTTATAAATGCCGTAGCCCTTGGCACCAAAATTGATGAAAGAGAAGGTGTCGTCGGCATTAAAAGTCACCTTGCCCTTGTAAGTGCGAGCCTTACGTGCTCTCACATCATAGTCGGTGACGGTAACATTTGGCTTAAACACCACAATGGAGTAAATATTTTTCCATTCGCGCCCCACGAGTGTATAATTGCCTTCGGTGCCATTGTAAGCCTCAATTTTGATAGGCTGGTTGAAGTCGATCTGATATTCACCGTCTTTTTCAGTAATGGTTGCCGACGTGTAGCGCAAGCCATTCTGAGAGTAATACGTTTGGTTCACCGCAGTTTGAGGGGTGAGGTGCATGAAAGCGTATTTCGACGACTCCACCTCCAGAATGTTGGTAGGGTTGTCGTCGTCTTCGGTGTAAGCCATTATCAACTTATTGTTTTTCAAAGTAAAAGGCACATCGCACAATCCATAGTAGTTCTTTAGCACCACGGTATTGTCGTCCACCTTTTCAAAGTGCACGTAGCCGTTCACATAACTGTGCAAAGAGCGTTCCTTATAGTTGCCATAAAAGATTTCGATGGCGTCGCCTCCGTATTGCACGAGGTCGTCAACCGTTACAGCCTGCGCACACCCTATGGCGAGGATGCCAGCAGCAATTGCTGCATAAAATTTTTTTTCCATTTTAGTAAAGTTAATTAATAATAATATAGTTTTCGTTTTTGGTTAAAAGCGAATTTAAATCATAGGCAAAATCACAATAGAAGTTGCTTACAACAGTGTGATGGCATCATTTTGGCAAAGCCAAAAAGGTGTTTTTAACGATAAAGTACTCGTTATCAATAAAATGCCTCCATTTTTCCTGTATCCATTTTCAACGCCATCCACCTTCAATGTGGCATCAAGTTGGCACATTTGCCAGTTGATTGACCTTGAAAAAGTTGCCACAAATATACACAAGAAAAAGAAAAAATCCAACAAAACCGACAAAAAATGTAAAAAAAGCACATTTTTTCAATAATAAAAAAGATTTTTGACAAGAATTTGGTCCAGTGGAAAATCCCTGGGGATAGATTGTGCATTGTTGCCGAATCGTGAATAGAATCAAAGACAAAAACATAAAAAACAGCCTTGGAGCAACCAAAGGGACGGTTCTTTTGGTTTGCCTTTGGCATATACAAACCAAAAGAACCGTCCCTTTGGTTTGAATCATCGCAAACCACGTGGTTTGCTTGAAATCAGACATGCCACAGCACTAACGACAGGTGTGAAGCACTGGCATCGCTAAAAGGCTGTTTTTTATGTTTTTTGTTTCGGTGCCCCCAGTTTTTATTCACAGAACCATCTTTTTTAGAGAAAGGCAGGGAGGATTATATATAATTAATGTGGTGCATCTCTGTTTTATCAGAAGACGCACCACATTGGAAAGGGGTATTATTATTGGATTATTTTTCTTCGGGGAATTTGTTGGGGTATTGGAGCGGCTGGCGGGGGCGACGGAGCGCACGCACTATCAGCCACACACCAAGGGCAATGAATGGAATGCTCAGCAGTTGGCCCATGTCCATACCGCACATGGCGCGCATTTCCACTTCCCATGGTTCTTGCACATTCTTCACAAACTCCACCAAGAAGCGCGCGCCGAATATGCCGACCATAAACACGCCGAAAATCAAGCCCGGTCGCTCTTGCTCGTTGCGCTTCCAGTAGAGCCACATCACCACAGCGAATGTAATCAAATATGCGAGTGCCTCGTAGATTTGCGTAGGGTGGCTTGGCACAGAGAATTGCGCCTCGGCACCAGCAAGGTATTGAGGAATGTTTGTAATAAATCGGAAACCCCAAGGCAGGTCGGTGGGTCCGCCGTAAATTTCGTGGTTAAACAGGTTGCCCATACGAATCAGCGCAGCCACCACGCCCACAGGCACCACCACACGGTCGAAGGTCCAAAGCATGGAGCGCTTGGTCACGAATTTGCTGTAGAGCCAAATGGCAAACATGATGCCCAACACGCCACCATGGCTTGCCAATCCGCCTTCCCAGATTTTGGGAATGTCGGCAAGGTGATGGCTGTAGTATGCCCAGTCGTAGAAAATCACATGTCCCAGTCGGGCACCCACCACTGTGGCTACAATCACATATATAAAGAGTTTCGACACCCACGATTCGGGCACGCCCTCGTGGCGGAACTCACGCCACACCACTTCGTAGCCAAACCAGAAGCCGATGGCAAACATCAGCCCATACCAGCGCACGGTCACGAAACCACTATAAATCTCAGGACTCGCAGTCCAAGTAATAAAGTCAAGCATCGGAAAAAATGTTTATGCCGTTATATGTTTGTCTTGCTCATTGGCGCAAGAGGGGGAATTTACCTTTTGCGGTTAGGGTCGCAGGTGAGGCCCACGCCCAGCTTGCGGAATATTTTGCGGTCCACCTCGTTGAGCATCACGGTGCTGTGCATCTGGCAGCCTTCAAGTTGTGGAAGCACTTCCAGCGCATGGCGGCAGTCTTCGTCTTGGGTGCTGAGCACCGAGAGCGCCACAAGCACCTCATCGGTGTGCAGTCGTGGGTTTCTGCCACGCAAATACTCGATTTTGGTGTGCTGAATTGGTTCAATCAGGCTTTGTGGAATCAACTTCTTGCTATGGTCTATGCCAGCCAAGTGCTTGGTGGCGTTGAGAATGAGCGCCGCACTCGGTCCGAGCAAGTCGCTCTGTTCCGAAGTGATGATGGTGCCGTCGAGCAGTTCGATGGCAGCGGTAGGCATACCGAGCGACTGTTCGCGGCGTTCGCGAGCCGCAACAGTGGTTTTGCGGTAAGCCGTGTTGATATTCGCCTGCTTAAACAGGAGTGCAATCTTCTTCACCTCGCTATCGTTGCCCTCGCCTTCAGCCAACTCGTTGAGCGCGGTGAAATAGCGACGGATAATCTCGTCTTTAGCGGCTTTGCAGCACACCTCGTCGTCGCTGATGCAGAAGCCAATCATATTCACGCCCATATCAGTAGGCGACTTGTAGGGGTTTTCGCCGTAGATGCCCTCAAACAGCGCATCGAGCACGGGGAAGATTTCCACATCGCGGTTATAGTTGATGGCAATCTTGTTATAGGCTTCGTAGTGGAATGGGTCGATCATGTTCACATCGTTGAGGTCGGCTGTTGCTGCCTCGTAGGCGATGTTCACAGGGTGCTTTAGCGAGAGATTCCACACCGGGAAGGTCTCAAACTTCGCATATCCAGCCGTCACGCCACGCTTATGCTCCTGATAGAGTTGGCTCAGGCACACCGCCATCTTGCCACTACCCGGACCGGGAGCAGTGACGATGACCAGCGGACGCGTGGTCTGCACATAATCGTTTCTGCCGAATCCCTCATCCGAGTCGATGAGTTCCACATTATTAGGATAGCCCTCAATGGTGTAGTGCACGTATGAGCGAATGCCCAGGCGTTCCAGTTTCTGGCGATAGGCATCGGCACTGCCCTGCCCATTGTAGTGCGTAATCACCACGCTGCTCACCACAAAACCACGATTCATAAACTCTTCACGCAGGCGAAGCACGTCCACGTCGTAGGTGATGCCGAGGTCTTGGCGCACCTTATTCTTCTGAATATCCACTGCGCTAATCACAATCACTATTTCAGCGCTGTCGCTAAGCTGCTGAAGCATTGTGAGTTTACTATCGGGCTTAAAGCCGGGCAGCACACGCGACGCATGATAGTCGTCGAAGAGTTTACCACCAAGTTCGAGGTAGAGCTTGTTGCCAAATTGAGCGATACGCTCCTTAATGTGTTCGGATTGAATTTTAACGTATTTGTCGTTGTCGAAGCCGTATTTCATAATTTTCAGATTGTGCGAATGCAGATTAAAATACGGGGTACAAATTTACTATTTTTTTCGCTCATTGCCAATATTCGACGGAAAAAAAGCAAACCGACCGCACCAAAAACAATTGCGAAGAAAAAATATTTCCAAAGGAATGTGGAATTGGCACGATTTATGCTTAATCGTAAGGCGTAAGCGTTTCACGTTTCACATCCAACTTAATTACCCTAATCACACCATTGAAAAGCAACTCAAAACATTCCGCCACGGTGTCGCGCCCCTCCATTCGGCGCAACACCGTAAATTTTACGCACGCGCGTGCGCGATGCGAAAGTCAACAAGTCAACAGGTCAACGAGCCAACAGGTCAACGAGCCAACAAGTTTTCGAGTTTTCGAGCCTTCGAGTTTTCGAACCTTCGAGTTTTCGAAATTTCGAGAGCCAAAGGCGATAGTGCCGTCTTAACTTCTTTAACTTTTTAACTTCTTAACTTCCAAGAATTCTAATTTCTAATTTCTAATTTCTAATTCCCGACCGTTGTTTCGCCAAGTTGTTATCTATCAATACTATTGTCGGTTTTCGGCAATTTTCTAAATGCATGGAGTTCGCAAAAATGTTCACTATTATTCTTGCAAGAGAAAGGAAAGTTTTCCAAAAAATTTTTTATTTACTTGATTTTTAATGGGTTAATTTTTTAATTAACAGAAAAAGTTTTCCAAAACGAAAATTGTTAATAACTTTTCTGTGTTTTTTGTTGCATAATCAGAATGCTTTAAATACCTTTGCAAATACATAATTCAAGCCCACAAATCGGTGGGCTTTTATTACGCAAAACACAATAAAACAACAACCCTATCAATATAGCATTTTCCACTATGATTCAAACCGTACTCAAACGCGACGGCCGACAAGTAGGCTACAACGAAGAAAAAATCAAGGCTGCGATTCGCAAGGCGATGATAGCAGCAGAAGTAAACGACGACGAAGCACTCATTCAGCGCATTGCCGACCGCATCGGTATGCGAGGCAAAAGCCAAATGACCGTGGAGGCAATCCAAGACATGGTGGAAAACGAATTGATGAAGAGCCCCTACAAGCAGGTGGCGCGCACCTATATCAAATACCGCCACTCGCGCAATGTGGCACGCAAGGCTGGCACAGCCAACGTGTTTAAGGAAATCATCAACGCCAAAAACAACGACATCACTCGCGAAAACGCCAACATGAACGCCGACACCCCTGCCGGCATGATGATGAAGTTTGCCAGCGAAACCACCAAACCATTTGTCGACGACTATTTGTTGAGCGAGGAAGTGCGCGAGGCTGTGGCCGACAATGTGCTCCACATTCACGACAAGGACTACTACCCCACCAAGAGCCTCACTTGCGTGCAGCACCCTCTCAACAAGGTGCTGGAAAACGGCTTCGTGGCTGGTCATGGCGAAAGCCGCCCCGCCAAGCGTATCGAAACCGCAAGCGTGATTGCTTGTATCTCGATGGAGACTGCGCAAAACGAGATGCACGGTGGCCAGGCAATTCCTGCGTTCGACTTCTATTTGGCGCCATTCGTCCGCAAAAGTTATATTGAAGAGGTGAAGAATGTGGCAGCCCTCACTGGCAGCGACCTCAGCAACCTTTACGATGCCGAAATCGACGACTTCATCGAAAAGCCTCTCGATTTCCTCACTGGCGAACAGCGTGCGAAGCAGCACGCCATCAACCGCACCGTGAGCCGTGTGCATCAAGCCATGGAGGCGTTTATCCACAATATGAACACCATCCACTCACGTGGTGGCAACCAAGTGGTGTTTAGTTCCATCAACTACGGTACCGACACCAGCGCAGAAGGTCGCTGCATTATCCGCGAACTTCTCCGCAGCACATACGAGGGTGTGGGCAACGGCAGCACAGCCATCTTCCCTATCCAAATCTGGAAGAAGAAGCGTGGCGTGAGTTACCTCCCCGGCGACCGCAACTACGACCTGTACCAATATGCGTGCAAGGTGACCGCTCGCCGTTTCTTCCCTAACTTCGTGAACCTCGACGCCACTTTCAACCAACACGAACTTTGGCGCGCCGACGATCCCGAACGCTACAACTACGAAATCGCTACGATGGGTTGCCGCACCCGCGTGTTTGAAAACCGTTTTGGCCCTAAGACCTCTATCGGCCGTGGCAACATCTCGTTCAGCACCATCAATATTGTGCGCCTTGCCATCGAATGTATGGGCGTGAAAAATAAGGAAGACCGCGAAAACCTGTTCTTCGCAAAACTCGACAAGGCTCTCGAAGTGACCGCCAAGCAACTCCACGAGCGCTTCCAGTTCCAAAAAACCGCTATGGTAAAGCAGTTCCCTCTGCTCATGGCACAACTGTGGAACGGTGCTTCCGAACTCAAGCCTAACGACACCATCGAGAGCGTGATCAACCAAGGCACTCTCGGCATCGGTTTTATCGGCTTGGCTGAATGTTTGATTGCCCTCGTGGGCAAGCACCACGGCGAAAGCGAGGAGGCACAAGAACTCGGTCTGAAGATTGTGACCTACATGCGCGACCGTGCATTGAGTTTCTCGGAGCAATATCAGCACAACTACAGTATTCTCGCCACACCTGCCGAGGGCTTGAGCGGCAAGTTCACCAAGCGCGACCGCAAAGACTTCGGCGAAATCCCTGGCGTGACCGACAAGGCATACTACACCAACTCCAACCACGTGCCTGTATATTACAGATGCAGCCCTAAGCACAAGGCTGAAGTGGAAGCACCATACCACGATTTGACCCGTGGCGGCCATATCTTCTATGTGGAAATCGACGGCGATGCCACCCACAATCCTGAAGCCATCGCCAACGTGGTGGACTTGATGGACAAGTACAACATCGGCTACTGCTCCGTGAACCACAACCGCAACCGCTGTATGGACTGCGGCTACGAAGACGCTACCGAAAATCTGAAGGAATGTCCACACTGCCACAGCACAAGAATCGACAAACTCCAACGCATCACCGGCTACCTCGTAGGCACCACCGACCGCTGGAACTCCGGCAAACTCGCCGAACTCAACGACCGCGTAGTGCATAAATAAGGACAGTGGTTAGAAGTTAGATATTAGATATTAAGAGGTTAAAAGTTTTTTACCAAAGGCGATAGTGCCGTCTTAACTTCTTCAACTTCTTAACTTCTTAACTTCTTCAATCCCTTAACTTCTTCAAAAATTTGAAACATCACATTTAATGAGATACTTAAAGATAGTCCCGGGGACATCGGTTGATGGACCGGGACTTCGTACATCGGTTTATTTCGCAGGGTGTTCGCACCACTGCCACGGATGCCACAACGAGCATTCGTGGGACTTTATGGGCGGTGAGCAAATCGCCCCAGAGGCGCTGTTGCAAAAACTGCTTGAAAACGAGGAACCCGTCACCCTGTCGGGCGGCGACCCGCTCCAGCAGCCTCACGACGAACTGCTCGCCCTGCTCAAGGGACTGAAAGCCCACAATGTGAATGTGTGGTGCTTCACAGGCTACACCTTCGAGCAACTGCTCACCAATCCCCAGCACAAAGAACTTCTCGGCTACATCGACGTGCTGGTTGACAGTCCATTCGTCTTGGCGCAGCGCGACACCACCCTACGCTTCCGAGGCAGCACCAACCAGCGCATCCTCGACGTAAAGGCATCCCTCGCCGTCAGCCGCCCCGTCCTCACCCCCTACCAAGAAAGCCCCATATTATAGCTGAAATCTGCGATCATTGCTATCGGCAGCGCCTCTCTCCGTTAATTACGCAGAAATACATTACACAACCACATTCAGACGGGAAAAATGTATTATATTTGCGCATATTCTTAAGGAGTTAAGTCAATATACGGAGATTAACAGAAAATAAAATATGAAATACGGCCTATCTATAGCACTTGCGCTGTTATGGTTTGCGTTCTCCACAAGCTATGCACAAACGCATCTTACCGATTGGAAAAATCTAAACAGTAAAAGCACTATCACGTGCATCACTCACAACACGGACTACCTCTACGCATCTACCATGGGAGGCGGCATAGTACAAATCAATAAGCGCACTGGCGAGCAACACTGCATTGACCATGCACAAGATGGACTTCCTGATAATTATGTACTTTCAGTCACATTGCATAACAACGAGTTATGGACCACAAACCGTTTTTATGGTATATCGCAACGCGCCAATAACCGCTGGTTCAGCCACACCTCTGCCAATACTGGTTTCCGCACAAACCAATGGTTTCATAGCATCGCCTTCGACGGCAACACTACATGGGTAGGTGGTTTGTTGGCACTCTACGAAATGCGCGACGGAAAAGTAGTAAACACCTACGATGTGAATCCACTAAGCAACCACTGCATTGTAACCGCCATTGCTTTTGACCATAACGAACAACTATGGTTCACGGTCTATGACTACAGACGAAAATACGCCCTTTGCACGTTAGACAAAAGTTCAGGGATGGTGGTCGATAAATGCAACGACTATGGCGACGCTTATGCTTTGGCTGTGGATAACGACAACACACTGTGGGTTGCCACCAAACAGGGATTGCTCCACTACACTGACCAATCACAAACCCTATTCAACTCTTCCAACACACCCCTCACAGAGGACGCAGTTTCCGATGTAAAAATTGATGAGCAAAACAATATTTGGTTCATAACCGACCATAATTTGTGCTGTTACAACCGCACCACGTTCACTACATACCCTATCCCTTATTCTGACGACTTCTTGCGTTGCTTTGACATCGACGGCAAAGACATTTATGTCGGCACTCATCAACATGGCATGCTCTCCCTAACAAACAATGCCCTTACCCCTATCACCTACACTTTTCCTAACGCTCCAACGTCATCTATGCGTAGTGGTTGCGTGGACAAACAAGGGCATTTTTGGGCAGGAACTATGACAGGAGCATTTGCCTATAACCCAACTGACGGCACAACAGAAATACTACCTATGCGTCAGATTGACGAGATTGTATCTGATAATAAAGGTGACGTTTGGCTAAAACCTTTCAACACGGGTGACACTTGTCTCATTGAAATAACACCCACCGACACCATAGCATACCGATACGACCAATATCCATTCAACGACAATTACATTTGCCAAATGCGTTTCGACCACACCAATCGCCTGTGGCTTGCCACCACACATGGGTTGATATTTCGCAACAACGGACAATGGCATGTCTATTCCACCACTAATTCAAATCTCCCTACCAACTATATATACAGTATAGACTTCGACAGCCAAAACAATGTTTGGTGTGGCACTTTCGGAGCAGGGCTGACCTGTTTTAACGGCACGAGCTTCACAACTTACACCACCAAACAAGGTCTTGAGTCTGATTTTGTAGCAACTGTATGTGTAGACAAAAACGATGTCGTATGGTTCAACTGTCGCAGCAGCCAATACCCAGAAATATACGGTTTGGGGTTATCGTCGTTGCATAATGGACAGTTCAAAACATACACTGCCAACAACTCACAACTTGCAAGTAACACTATATGGGACATCGAGACTGATGCAAAAAACAACCTATGGATCGCCACTGGCGACGACAAGGGTGTTACACAGTTCGATGGCACACATTGGAACATATACAATACCGACAACTCTGGGTTGACACTCAATGAAGCAACACATATAGCACTCGACGAGTATAATCGCCGAATTTGGTTTACATGCTACACTGGTGGTGGCGTAACGTATGCTAATTTGCAATACGACAACTCTGCTGTTACCACTTTAAACGCAAGTAGAGAACTGACCATACGTAATAATCATGTATTATTAGATCTTCCTGCCAATATTTCTGTGTTCGATACCACAGGCCACCTTATATTATCCGACTACGGTACAAATATCGACCTCTCCAACCTCCATAGGGGCATCTATATCGTTCACACTTCCAGCACAAATTACAGAGCAGCCCGAATAATCATTCCGTAGTTTTTCTCAATCATTAATGATTTCCTCGTATAGATACAAGACACCCCCAATCCTCACCATATTATAATCAACAAACGATAGCATTCCATAACATATTCCCTATTAGGATTTTAGACTTTTGGGGAATATGGGGATTTTTACTATATTTGCAAAGTATAATCATTCATTTAATAATTTAATTTTTACGCTATGAACAAACTCTTCAAACTCGTGAGACATCTGACGATGTCGCTGTTTGCAATGGCAACCTTAATTGGCACAACAGCTAACGCCGAGCGTTTGCTCACTGAAAATTTTGAATACGAACTCGGAAATCTGTATTCCCAAGGCGGCTGGCTGAAATACGGCACACAAGCAGCTGGCCCAGTGCAAGTGATCGACAATGCGCTCACCTACCCCGACTACCAAGACAAAGCCGTGGGCAAGGCTGTGCAACTCACCCAAGTGGCATCGGGCGAAGATTTGATGCGCGCTGTGAGCGAAACAGCCATCTCTTCTGGAAAAGTGTATCTGTCAGCATTGGTAAAAGTGAACGCTGTGGCCGACGACCAGTATTTCCTGGCGTTTATCCAACCCACCTCTGCTGGTATCGTTGACAAAAAAACGCCACCAGAAAACACTCGCCTGATAGCATCTAAAGGCAGTGCCGATGGCAAATTTGTGTTTAAAATCTCGCGCAATAGCGCCACCTTATTCGAATCAACCGAGGAATTCGAACTTGGAAAAACCTATTTGGTGGTGATGAGTTATGAATTTAAGGAAGGCACCAAAAACGACGTGGTTCAACTTTGGGTAAACCCTGCTGTGGCAAGCACAGAACCAAAACCCAACGCTGCCATCAATTCTGCTACCCACACCGGTGCCGACATGAAGAGCTTCCAAGCCATCGAACTTCGTCAAGGTTCTTCAGCCACCAAGGTTGGACCAGAAGTGATTGTCGACGCTATTCGCGTGGGCACCGCATGGACCGACCTCTTTGATGTGGCATCTACCGAGCCAACCATGACCGTAACCCCAACCGTGGTTTACGACGGCTCTGCTGTGGCAATCGGCTCAAGCACCACTTACGCCACCTACGCAGTGGAGTACGCCAACTTGGAAAATCCTATCGACGTTTACCTCACTGGTGCCAACCGCAACCAATTTGAGGTTTCTGCCGAAACTATTCCTGCTGGTAGCGGCAAAGCCACTATCACCCTCACCTACAAGCCGCAGGCTATAGGCAAGCACACCGCACGCATCAATTTTGAAAGCACGGTGAGCACACTCAACACTGGTTTTGCAGCCACAGGTATCGCTTGGGACCCTGCAAATCCGCCAATGATTGTAGCCCACAGCGGAGGTTTGACTCCTTTCACCTGCAAGGCTGGCGAACAGCAAAAGCAAACCATCACCGTCACCACCTCCGACCTCCCCGACTACGGTAAGGCTGCTGTGAAGGGCTTGAGCAACGGCGCATTTATCATCAGCACCGCCACTTTGCTCAAAAACGGCAACACACAAATCAACATCACTTTCAAGCCTCTCGTTCCAGGCGACTACGAGGAAGTGATTGAGTTTAGCGGTATCAAGGCTGTAACCGAAACGATCCGCATCTACGGTACAGCAACCGAAAACGGCACCACCGAGGACCGCGAAGGCGACCGTCTGCCTCTCGACGATAGCAAGCCATTGGCTTCATACATGCAAAACTTCGACGGTGTGACCAAAAACAAGCCTTTGAGCATCGAGGGTTGGAAGAACCTGGCACAAGTGGGCAACCGCGCATGGTGGGGCTACACTTGGGATGACGGCAACGGCGCAGCTAAGGTTACTCCTTACGATAGCAAGATGGAAGAAACCACTCCTTGCGTGATGACGCTCGTGAGCCCTGCTCTCGACTTCAAGAACACGCCAAACCCTGTGCTCACCTTCAAGGTAATGGGCACACTCATGCGTGATGGCATGGCCGACCAACTGGAAGTGTGCTACATTGAGAAAGACGGCGAAGGCATGTATGTGCAGCCTATCGACGGCCTCAATATCCCTGCTTCTCCCGACAAGAACGAAGAATGGGTGCCTTACACCATCGACCTGAAGGGCCTCGACTTGGCTGATGTGTTCTTTATCGGCTTCCGCTTCAACAGTAGCCGTGGCGCAGAAAGCACCACTTCATACTACATCGACGACTTCAGTTGGGGACAAACTAATGTGCCTCTGATTCGTCCAAACATTCGCGAAGGCTCCTTCAAAGCCACCGCTGGCAAGAAAGCCACCAGCCCCGACATTGAAATTGAAGGTATCGCACTCACCAGCGACATCAAGATTTCGCTCTACGGCGCACACAAGGGATTCTTCACCCTGAGCACCACCACCCTGCCTGCTGCTGGCGGCAAGTTCAACCTCGACTTCCTCAACACCGAACCAGGTGAATACGCTGTGGAAGTGGACCTCAACTCTGAAGGCGCACCTCTCACCGCCGTTATCGTGGGCGTGCAAAACGAAACAGCCACTGGCATCACCGATGTGATTGTGGATTTGTCACAACCTGTAAGCGTTTACGACATTCAGGGCCGCGCCCTCATCACCAACAAGCAAATCAGCAGCACAAGCGAACTGAAGAGCGCGTTCGGCGAAGGCATCTACATCGTGAAGCAAGGCGAAAAAGCATGCAAAGTGAAACTCTAATCAACAACTCGAAATTCAAATTATCGAAATCTCGATAATTCGATAGTCCGATAACAAAAATGGAGAGATTCTTTCGGGGAATCTCTCCATTTTATTTTTTTATTTTATACTCTTGCGCCGTGCGCCTTATTCCTCATACCATGTAGAATACATCAGGTAGTTTTTGGCGATTTTCACGTTGATTTCCTTTGCTTGCGCAGGGTCAACCATCTTTTTGAATTTCGCTGGACTGCCTGCCCACAGTTCGTGAGGGCCAATCTTGGTGCCGCCGAGCACCACGCTACCAGCTGCAACGATTGCACCTTCGCCCACTTCTGCGTGGTCGAGAATGATGCTGCCCATGCCAATCAGCGCCATATCGTGAATAGTGGCACCATGCACCACCACATTGTGGCCAATCGACACATCGTTGCCGATAGTGGTCACTGATTTCTCATACAGCGTGTGAATCACCGCATTGTCTTGAATGTTCACACGGTTGCCAATCTTAATGGTGTTGACATCGCCACGGAGCACAGCACCAAACCAGATGCTGCAATCGTCGCCCATGGTCACATCGCCCACGAGCACTGCATTGTCGGCAAGGAAGCAACCCTTACCCATTTTGGGGTCGAAACCCCTAACTTTTCTGATAATTGCCATAACTTTTATATTGATTTACATTTTTGTTCAAGCCATTGAGCCTCGTCGGCACTGAGCAGCGGACGCAGGCGTTCGCACATCATAGCGTGGTAGTCGTTGATTTGCTTCACTTCCTCGCGACTGAGCATATCCATATCCATCAAAGTGGTGTCGTAGGGGAAAAGCGTGAGCGATTCAAATTTGTAGAATTCGCCCCACTCTTCATTGCTGCACGCTGGCACGCAAAGGAGCAGGTTTTCGGTGCGTATGCCGTATTCGCCTGTCTTGTAGATGCCTGGCTCATTGCTGGTGACCATACCCAATTCGAGCGGTGTAGGGTTCGCCTCCATACGAATGCTCTGCGGACCTTCGTGACAGCCCAAGAAGTGGCCCACGCCATGTCCTGTACCGTGCAGATAAGTCATGCCCTCATTCCAAAGCGGACCACGAGCCAACACGTCGAGTTGCACACCCATGGTGCCTTTGGGGAACACCGCACGAGCCAGTGCCAAATGCCCTTTCAAAATGAGTGTATAGTCGTGCTTCTCTGCCGCTGTGGGGTTGCCGAGGCTAATAGTACGAGTGATGTCGGTGGTGCCTTCCAAATATTGTCCACCTGTGTCGATGAGCAGCAATCCCTCTGGGGAGAGGGTGTAAGCCGATTCATCGGTCGCCTCGTAGTGCACAATGGCACCATGATCCTTATAGCCGGCAATCATGTGGAAACTGTCGCCACGATTCGATGCGTAAGCGGCACGCTCCTGCTGAAGACGGCGGTCAACATCCATTTCTGTGATGCCGTTAGCCACATTCTGCTCCAGCCACATCATCATGCGCACCATAGCCGCGCCATCGTAGAGCATGGCTTGACGGAAGCCCGCTATCTGACACTCGTTCTTCACGCCTTTAAGCGCAATCACTGGCGACGCCATGTAGGTTTTGTTGCAAATCATCGCCTGACCGAGAGCGTCGCTCACACGGTTAGGGTCAACCATCACCGTGGCTGTGCTGCTGATTTTGCCGAGGAATTTCTCAATATCGTCGTAATCCTTGATTTTCACGCCGTATTTCTTCAGGTGGTTCTTCACTTCAGAGGTCACCTTTTCAGAGTCGATAAACAGCACTCGCTCATCTTCGCTCACATACGCAAACGCGATAACCACAGGAGTGTAGTCCACATCGCTGCCACGCAAGTTCAGCAGCCAAGCGATCTCGTCGAGGGCGGTGATGAGCAATCCGTCGGCATCGGCAACGTCAATGGCATCAACCACGCGCGAAATCTTGCTGTCCACATCTTCACCAGCCAGTGCCTCATCGTGTACGAATGCTGGATTCATCGGGCGTGCAGGGCGGTCGGTCCAAATGGCCTCGGCGGCACGGAAATCGGGGGCAAACATAAAGCCATTCTGAGCGCAGAACATTTCAATGCGGTTCGCCTCAATCAGCGAAAATAATCGTCCGTCCACACCCACCACGGCATCTTCGTCAAGCACCTCGCCGAGCCATTCGAGCACGGTGGGTTCACCTGGGATATTCTCCTTGCGGAGCGTGAAGCCGGAGCCCTCAAGTTGCTCAGCCGCTTGCAGAAAATAGCGGGAATCGGTCCAAAGTCCGGCATCGTCGAGCGTAACCACAGCCGTACCGTTGCTACCTGTGAAGCCGCTCACATAGTCACGAAATTTCCAATGCTCACTCGGATATTCACTCTGGTGAGGGTCGGTGCCAGGAATAATCACTGCATCAATATGCTTACTGCGCATCAAATCACGCAGTGCCTCAAGATGAGGAAACGTTTCTTTACTCATCGGTTATATAGTTTTTAATTTTAGTAACTCACAAAGATAACGATTTTCCACGAAATATACACAACACACATGTCCCCTTATGCGTCAATAACCGCTTTTCACAACAGGGAGGTCATGCAAACAGGAATAAAGACATTTTTTGAGCCTTCCTCCTCATGGTAGTCTTTCGTGGTGATGATATACGAACACGCAATGCGCTCCTTGAATTTTTCATTGAAGCGGTCGATTGACACGTGCGACTTGGTTCCCGACGACTTCACCTCAATCGGACAAATCTTAGCACCACGAGAGATAAGGAAGTCTATCTCATAATTATGTTTTTCGTCCTTTTTCCAAGTGTAGTAAAACAGTCTGTTGCCAGCAGCCACGAGCATTTGCGCCACCAAATTTTCATACACATACCCCAAATTAGCCGATAGTTTGCCGTTGAGAAGCTTGTTGTATATCTCATTTTCGGTGTAATCCTTATCCCAAAACGCTAAAGTGACAAACAGTCCCGTATCAGCCAGAAATAACTTATATCTGTCCAAGTCCTGCGTCAGTCCCATTCCCACACACGGGTCGTCTGCACGATACACCATATTCACAGTTTTACTGTCTTCCATCACTTTCACCAGTTCAGTCAGCTTATCCTTACCCGTTTCGCCAATCACCGACATTGGAACATATCTCGACACATTCCTATACAATTGACCAGGTATAGACTTGAACAACTTTGAAATTCTGCCAGAAGTGTCTATTTTCTGAAAATCATCGTCATATAGCTGAATGATTTTACGCTTCACTTTGTCCACTTGCTGTAAATTATTGGTTTGCAAATAAGCTAACACAGCCTGAGGCATTCCTCCCACAAGCATATATAACCTCAAATCCCTCATAACCGTGCGCAAAGAGTTAGCGAGGGGCTTACGCTTGTTCAAAAACGTTTTCAGCAAAGGAATGGTCACCTCATCGCCAAGAGCCCATCGAAACTCCTCATAATCCATAGGATACATTTGAAGGCGGTCTTCCTCACTTGGAATCGTGATGTTTTCAGTATTCTTCTTTATGGAAATTAGCGACCCAGTTTCAATATAATCGTATCTGCCATCTGCCACCAAATACTTTATTGCCTGACGGGCAAGAGGAAAACTCTGCACTTCATCAAACACAATCACCGACTGCCGTTCAAACAATTGCACATGATAAGTGGCCTGCAAATTAAGAAACAGCATATCTAAGTCGGTCAAATCCTCAAACAAACCCTTAGTTTCTGCTGACGACCTATTAAAATCTATAATTATATAGGATTTATATTGACTGCGTGCAAACTCCTCCACTACCGTTGACTTGCCAACACGTCTGGCTCCTTCTATCAATAGTGCGGTTTTGCCATCAGACTCCGTCTTCCACTGGAGCATTTTTTCGAAGATTTTTCGCTTGAAAACTTTATTTTCCATAACTATCTGATTTTACGACACAAAAATACAAAAAAAACAATCCCCCCGCAATTCAAAACAGCATTTTTCCCGATTTCCCCGATGTTTCTCAACCCGATTTATCGGGTTTCCCCGATGTTTCGCAACCCAATTTATCCGATTTCCCCGATGTTTTACAACTCAATTTATCGGATTTCCCCGATGTTTCATAAACGATTTATCGGATTTCCCCGATGTTTTACAACCCAATTTATCCGGTTTCCCCGATGTTTTTTGGTTTAGGTATGGGGGAGGTATGGGGCAACATGTATGGCGTTTCAAAAAAAATATGGGCGACCTCGGTAGTGAGGTCGCCCATACGGGTTATGTGGAAAACATAAGTTGTTTTCGGGGATAGGGATTAGTTGCGGAGCTTGAGAGCCTTAACTGAGCCATCGCTGTACTTGCGAACGATGATGTAGATTTGACCATCGTTTGCCTCAGGCTTAGCCACCTTCGCGCCACCTACGGTGTAGTAAGCTTCGCCCACTACGGTCTTGCCGCTCACGTCGTTGATGCCAGTAACCTCCTCAACGTTGAGGGTCAGAATCCAAGGCACACCTTGCACTTCTGTTTCAGGAACCTTAGCCACGTAAGCTGGAACATTCTTTGAAGCTGAGAAATCAGGCTTCACATAGAGTGTAACTGTCACGCCCTGAATAGGAGTAGTCACGGTAGCGTCGTTGCCATCGATCTTAATCATTTCAGGAACATCCCATTTCAAGTTTTCGGCAGTGCCGACGTTGAATTTGTTCTTGGTCACATTTGTGTAAGTGTCGCCTTCTGCAAGAACCACAGCAGCAGCGTGAGCCTGAACATGAGGATCGCCGGCTGCGATTAATGGAAGTTGATAAGAGTAGTTGTCTGCTCTTACCCAAGCAGGAGTGTCTTGACCTTCGTTGAGGTCGAGAGCCACGAGTTCCTTAACGCCCACGCCTGTACCAATCACGTTGTTGTCGCCATAGCTTGCGCCTTCGCCCTTAGCCGAGAGGTCGTTGAGGTAGTAAGAGTTGGTGCAAGAGTTGTTGTCGCCCCAATACTTCTCTTCTTCGCCCTTAGTGGTACCCACGAGAGCACCACCGCAACCTTCGTCAGCAGTGATAAGACCCACGTTCACGCAGTTCACAAGTTGAGTGCGAGCCACCTTTGCGTAATAGCTTGGCGAACCTACGATACCACCAACGCGTGTTCTACCTACGATAGGACCAGCGTTGAAGCAGTTCTTCAAAGTGGCTTGTGCGCTACCTGCGATACCGCCCACGCCGTAGTTGTTCTTATCGGCAGTAGAAGTGGTAGAAATCTTACCCACGTTCACACAGCCTTCAAACACTGAGGATTCGCTATTGTTGTTACCAACCACGCCACCTGCATTGTATTGAGCCACGGTCACATCACCATAGTTGATACAGTTAGTGATTGAGCTGTTCTTACCTGCGAGTGTGTAGCAGATACCTGCTGCGCCCCAGAAGCTTTGCTCGATTGAACCATAGTTGACACAGCTGTCGATATAAGTATCCTTGGTCACATAAGCCACGATACCTGCAATCTGCTGAGCCGCCGATGCCACGTTACCAAAGTTTGCACAATTCTTGAACACCACTGGATAAGCTTCGGTTGGAACCGATTTGTAGTTACCAGTGATACCGCCTGTGTAAATGCTCTTGGTGTTGGTCACATAACCGAAGTTAGCACAACCATTGAAAATAGAACCTGCAGAGTAGAACGCCGCGATACCGCCCATCGACGATGATGAAACAGCCTTAGTTGCTGTAGCAGTGATGTCGCCACGGTTGAAACAGCCGATATAGTGGCAAACGCTATTGCCAGCTGTAGCCACTTGGATAGCTGTGATACCACCAATATTAGCGTTACCAATTATATCACCACTGTTTTCACAGCGATCGAAGGTGTAAACATAGCCACCAGACTTACCTGCACAGTTAGCCAAGATACCAGCACTTGAGCCAGAGTTGATTTCGCCCTCGTTCACACATTCCACAAACTTAGCAGGATATGCGTAAGCTGCGATACCAGCCGCATAGCCAGCAGTTGTAGTAGAGGTAATCTTACCAGTGTTGACACATTTCTTAAATTCAGTGTCTTCATAAACGTAAGCTGCAATACCAGCCACATAAGTAGAAGGTGTTGATACCTCACCAGTATTCTTCACTTGTTCAAGAACAGCGCCTTGGTAAACATAACCAGCCACACCACCGATGTAAGAAGTGGTACCGGTCACCTTACCGGTGTTCTTCACCTTATAGAGCTTACCATAGAGTTTACCTACCACGCCGCCAAGACGACCGAGCTTGGTTACGCCCTTAGGACCACCAAGACCGCTTTGGGTTTCGCCAGCAGCGGTAACGTTGCTTACCACACCATAAGGAGCGATAGTTGAGAAGAGCGAACCGTCGCCTTCAAATCTGGTCTTGTAGGTATAGCCTTTCACTGCAAATCCCTTACCGTCGAAGTTGCCTGCAAATGGAGTGATACCGTCATAGCCGAGAGGCTTGATGCCGCCTTCCACGCCAGTGAAGTCGATGTCGTTGGTCAGCACCACGTATGTGCCCTTGAGGTTGTCGGCTGTGCTTGCCATAAAGTCGGCAAGAGCATTCCATTCTTGAGCATTGGTGATGCGCCATGGGTCATCAAGTATACCAGTACCCTGAAGTGGGCAGATAGGAAGTACAGAGATTTGGATAATCTTAGAGAACTTGCCGTTGGTGATGGTCAGCGTGTCCTTAATCACTTCTTGGGTGGAAGGAATACCCTTCAGCACATTGCCTTCAAGCTTGAAGTGGGTGCCTTGAGCGAGAGTTGCCAAGCCATTAACCACGGTTGCGTCCTCTCTAAGATTCTTACAGGTCAAGCCTGGGAAAACGATGAGTTTAGAAGAGATAGCTTCAATAGCACGTTCGTCGTCGGCAAAGAGTTTCAATACTGGATACTTGCCAGCCTCGAATTTCCAAACTTCAGTATCAAAGCCTTCAAGAGCGGTGCCTGAGGTGAGGAAGTTTGTTGCCACGCCAGTCATACCTTCATGGTCGGCATTTGCATCAGCAGGAATGTCGAGAATTTGGATATCCCAGTAGTTGCCGCGAATGTCCTGAGATGTACTTTGTGATTCACCACCTGCCATAGCACCGATGGTTGCGGCATTACCTGAGAATACTGTGCCAAAGTTCACACAGTTGATCATATCGTTGCGGTAGTAGCTGGCAGTAGTGGTTTCCAAAATTGGGCACCAGTAACCTACGATACCACCTGCACGCTTGTTTTGAGCGGAAATTGTACCTGCGTTCACACAGTTCACAAACTTACCGCCAGATGATGAAGTACCGGCGATACCACCAGCCGACTGAAGTTGGGTTGCGAAGTTGGTTGCGAGCTGACGGATCTCAATACGGCCTACGTTCATACAGTTTTCAATCACACTGTAAGTAGCACCTGCGATACCTGCAACATCTCCGTAACCGCCTACGATGTTACCTGCGTTGAAGCAGTTCTTAATCTTACCTTCCTTGGTGTTTTGACCAGAAATACCACCAATCCAGCACGATACGGCACGAATGTTAGCGTAGTTGCGGCAGTTTTCTACCAAACCGCTATTGTAAGCAACCACAGCGGCTGAAGTAGCGAAGAAGTTGAGTTCGCAGTCAGCAGCCACGTTGATGTTCTTCACCACACCGTCGGCGCCAAGGCGACCTACAACACCCTTGTGCGACTTGCAATCGTTGGTGTTGAGTGTGCCCCAAGAGGTTTCTGTACCTTCGGTCTTCCAAGCCACAGCGTCGAATTTCATCTTGTGGATAAAGTGTCCATCGCCATCGAGAATACCTTCAAAGGCGTTGTGAGCGTCGCTCATGTCTGAGCAAATACCCAAGAACGACTGGTCGTATTCGAGGTCGATATCGTTTGCGAGCTTGAAGTAAACGCCAGAGAAGAGTTGCTTCTTCTCGGTAGTGAGTTTTGAGAGAAGAATGAGGTCGGCCTTAGTCTTGATGAGGAATGGATTGCTTTCCACACCACCACCATCGTAAGGAATTGGAGCCACCTTCATGAAGCGATAGTAGCGCATGTATTTCTCTGAAGGAATATAGAAGAATACGGTATCGGTACCAAATTCGCTATTTTCGTTCAGAATGATTTCGTTGTTGGCATTGATGCCTGCGTAGTGACCTTGCGCTTTGAGCACATTGCCATCGAGGAATCCCACTTGCACAGCAGCGTCTTTGTTCACAACAGCCTTCTTGGTGAAGGTGTCGAAACTTGCGCCCTTAGGCATTACCACTGCCATGGTGGCGAGCTTTGATGCCTCGGTGTCCTTAAATGCGGTAAGAGCTGGATATTTGCCAGCCTCGAATGTCCAAACCTTTGAGTCGAAGCCAGCAGGACCAGCTGCACCCACCAGTTGCTCGGTGTCAACACCGTATTCAGAGTTGGTGAAGTTTACGATTTGCTTATCGAAGTAAACGTTGGTCAATACAGGCTTAGAGTCTTTCATAATCACACCAATGATTTCATTGTTTTGAACATTGGGTTGTGATTGATATTGATAAGTTTCAGATACGATGCTACCAGCAGAGTAAACGTTGGTCATCTTACATTCAGTAATTGGGTCACCACTTTTCCTTTGGTAAGCGTTGATGCGACCTACTGCACCGCCTGAAGAGCGTGACGACATTGCGTCGATGCGGCCGTTGAAGAAGCAGTTCTCGATGTCACCGCGCAGGTAACCTACCACACCACCTACAATAGGACCTGAAGCGTAAGTGCTCATTGTACCCACTGCAAAGCAGTTCTTCATAGTAGAGGCAGAGTTGAAACCTACCACACCACCTACGGTCTGATATTGTGATCTGAGTGAACTTGCGTCGATAGTACCGGCGAACCAGCAGTTTTCCATTGTAGTGAAGAACAAGTTACCAATCACACCACCCACTGGCAAACCAGGAGTTGCGGTGCTCATAGCAGCAGAGAGAATCTTCACGTTCTTGGCATAGCAGTTCACCACTGGACCGTGACCTTCGCCAGCCACGCCACCAGTATAGCCATAGTTGCCAGAGATTTCGCAATTCTCAACCTGTGCGTTGGTCAATCCGGTAGAGATACCAGCCACAGCACCCACGCCATAGCTTGTGGCGGTGATGGTTGAGTTCTTAACAGATACGTTTTCAATTGGACCGAGAGCCCAACCCACGATAGCAGCTGCATAAGCGTTGCCACAGTTGATGGTTGCGTTCTCCATCTTCAAGTTCTTAATCACAGCCACGGTGTCGGTACGGCCGAAGAGTGCTGCGTAAGAAACGGTTCTATCCACATACAAGCCCTTGATGGTGTGGTTGCCACCATCGAATGTGCCTGCGAAGATGTGCGACCAGTCGGCACCGATAGGAGTGAACTTATAGCCACCCATATCAATGTCGTTTTCCATACGGAAATACTTGCCGAGGAATGCGCGGCAGTAAGGATTGGTCAAAGGAGGAGTTGTGCAATTAAGGTCGGTGATTTCTGCCACCTTATCACTGAGGAGGATAAGGTCGTCGCGGGTCTTAATCAAATAAGGACTTGCTTCAGTACCCTCACCTTGAAATTCGGTCACGCTGAGTGAAGGATATTGAATATCCACACCAGTGGTGATACCGCAAGAGTCGTAAGCAGCCACGAGGTAGCGGCTGCCCTTTGTTGTACCGGTCACCACACCCCAATTACTCCAGCTGAGGCACTTCAAATCAGTAGCCACAGTGGTAACAGCGTCGGCAGCTTCAATTTTAGCACCAGTTTCGGTGAAAGTGAGATTGAAGCTGTAAAAATCGCCGTATTCAGAGTTGTAAGCCATCAGCGACGATGGAATAGAGGCTGTCTTGTTGCGATTGAGGTCGATTTTCACAGTTTGTCCATAGTCGCCCAAGTTTTTGATTGTAGCCACATTCTCCGCTGTCTGTTTAAACACCACGCCGTAGGATTCAATTTCACCTCCCGTGTGCTTCTTGCCGGTGAACACTGCATTGCACTTCTCAAGTTCGGTGTTATACACCACAGAGAAGAAGGCCCACTTAGTGTCGGTGGGCTTTGCTTTCACGTAAGCGCCCCACGCGTCGGTGAGTTTAATAATACCGTCGGCGGTAACCACACCAGCCACAGCCTCACCAGCTGTTGGTGAGCCGTCGGCGAGATTGGTTTTCGCAAACACGATGTCGCCATAAGTCTCATGCTGTCCCATTACCTGATAAGGTACGGTGATAGCACCAGTGGCAACGTCAACTTTTGCCTTGAGCACGGAGCTGTAGCCCTTTGCCCAGAAGTTGGTGATGGCAATGGAGTCGGTTCCCAAAGCAGCCACAGTGACCGAAACGCCATTGTAGCCCGATGTGAGCATCGACTTGCCCGTGAGCACATACTCACCTTCAAGAGCCTTCACAGAAGCCACCTTCGAAGGGGCTTGCTTGGCTTTCTTGCTTGAAGATGCCTTTTCTGCAGCAGCAGCTTTAAAGTCGGTCACAGGTGTGAATTGGGTGGCAATGCCTGCCTGATAGGTGGCTGTGCCTTCCACTTTCGCAGCTTTCACGACTGGAGCTGGAGCATCCTGATTAACAGGAGCACATGCTTGCGAAACGACTTCTTGCGCCTGAGCGCTGAAGGCTGTGACAGCTATCGCTATCAGCAGTCCCCATAAAGATTTTAGTCCTTTCTTCATGTTCATGTGAATTTGGTTAATAAATTAGTTAATATAAAAATTTGTTGTTAGTTCTGACTTCCAAGCACGATGTTGATTTCTGTGGTCACATCGGTCACATCCACGTTGCCATCGCCATTGAGGTCGCCGCCTTCAATTTGGATTTGCCCCAAAATGGCGTTGATGAGCATCGTCACGTCGGTCACGTCCACGTTGCCGTCGCCATTGAGGTCGCCCACGATGGCCTTATCTTCCACGGGGCGCACAAAGGTGATGTCGTCGACGTAGCAAGGCGCGGTGCGATTGCCTGTATATTCCAAAATGCGCACTTCCGAGCCTTTCGGTATCACGGTGGTGAACAGCAGTTTCACATTTGTGCCGGCTCTCACGGTCACCGTCTCCACGCCAGTTTCGTCTTTCAGCGAGGTCCACGCTGTGGCACCGGGCTGGCGATAATAGGTGCGGACAATGCTGGTAGAACTTGTGGGGTTGAAGAAGCGATAGGAGAATACGTTCACTTCCCACGCCAGGGTGTCGCTAACCAGTTCGCTACTGCGAAGCATTGAGCAGGCATACTGTCCGTTGCCGGCGTTTTCGCCAGCGGTGGCTGCTATTTTCGCATTGTTTTTCAATGTCCAAGTGGTGAATTTTCCCTTCACGGTGCTTCCGTCCACTTTCACATCCTCGAAGTCCTCAACTTGGGTTTCATATTGCTGCACAGCGAGTTTGAAGCTCACCGAGCCATCGGCACTGCGTGCTATGTCGGAAATACCGAAATCGCTCATTCTGCCTTTCCATGAGCAGAGGTTTGGCGAGGTGGTGTTGTCGATAGCGGTCACATTGCCTGTTCCGGGGAATGGGTCGGCATCAGAGTCGGTGGTGCCGCCTGTGGCACGTAGCAGCTGATAATAGCTGTGCTTGGGGTCGCAGTTCACCTTATTATATTCCCACACGTCGGCGTTGGTCGAGTCCACACGCCAAATCAGCATACCCTCGCCAGGAAGATATGCGTCCCAGCCTTCTTGCTTTCGGCTTTCGAGCAGGAAAAACTCGTTGTCGGTATTGCTGTCAAGTCTGTAGCCCTTGTTGCTGGAGGTGATGGGGCTTACGGTGTAGGTGCCTTTCTTATTCAGTTTCTCCGGGGTTGAGAATCCTGCCGCAAAACGCTCGTAGGCACTGTAAGTGCATGGGGTGCGGCTCTGGTTGAGGTAGCTGCCTTGCGCCATCAGGCTCCATTTGCCCGGCGTCACGCTTGAGCCGCCGCTACCTGTGCCGTCGGTATCATAAAGGTCGGCTATGCCCAGCACATGGCTGAACTCGTGGCAAATGGTGCCAATGCCGTCGATGATTTTCGACTGCGGACGGCCGTAAAGTTCGGTGGAACAGGCGTATCTGCCAAATCTCACGCCATCGAGCGATTTCGACAGCACCGTGGAGGCGTGAGGCCAGAGCAGTCGGCTATCGTTGCCCGAAAAGTTGCTGCCGCCACCGGCAAAGAGGAAAAACACCATATCCACGGTGCCATCGCCGTCGCGGTCGTAGTCTTTATAGTTCACCAATGAGTCGGCAGCGTCGAGTGCGGCTTCCACCAAGGCTTGCGCATTGTTGGCTTGGCGTGCATCGTATTGGGAATAGTTGATGGTCACGGGGCCTACCACATCAAATGCTGGGTCGAATTCGCCAGCCGAACTGCTGTAGAAGTAGTCGCGTACCGAACCGGTGTAGGGAATTAATTCAGGGAATTGGGCGTTGCTCATGAAGCCCTTGTAGTCTTTCTGGTTAATCATGTCATTAAATAAGGTGTGCGCGTCGTCGAACACGAATGGGCAATCGTTATACGCCACCAAAATCACCAGTCCTCGGAAATTTTTATAGTCATATCGCCCTGTGTTGCCGTGCAGGCGGCGTTTGGCGCGCTTGGCTGCCACGGTTTTTGCGTCGGGGGCAAGGTAGCGTGTGGTGGTGGCGAGGGCAGCCTTTTCCACAGGCGTGCGCATGTTGGCATCGTGAGCCACTATTGTGCCAGCCACAAGCTCGTTGTTCTGAAGTGCCGCATATTTGTAATATCCGTCATCGGCATCTTTCACCACGGTAAACCCGTCGGCTGTGGTACTGAAACTAAACCATTCATCGCCGTGAAGTAGTAATGTGAGGGTGGAGCCATCGGGCTGCGTCACCACCGAGGGGTCGGGGCACGCCACCACAGCATCGGCACTGCAATAGCCACACAGTAGCCCCAGCAACACCATCGCTCCTTTGAGCATTTTTTTCACTTTTAGAAATCTCATAATCTTATGGTGGTTAATAACCATTATTTTCTAAAAAAATCGCAATAAACACTAATGCGACCCAACAAAGATACTAATTATTATTAGTAAAACACGCTTTTTTTGATACTAATTTTACATTACCACACATTTTTTTTCTAAAACCCTTAACAAAAACATCTGTAAAATCGAAAATTTCACACCTCCAAACACATTGCACAAATTCACAAATATGCACAAAAAAACCGCCCTCTACGAAAGCGGAACCCGAAATATTCTGGAAAAATGAATGTGTTAACGAATGTCGCCACCCTGCGCGCGTCGGCTCTTGAACTGGCTGGCAGGATTGACCGACGGGCCTCCCGACGGCATGGCGTAGCCCGAATGGGAGTCGCGACTGTTGTAAATGAGTGCTTCCACAATATTATATATCAAGCCACCCACGTCCACCGTCAACGGCGCGCCAAAAATCTTGAATGTGGGTGCCACGATAGGCACGGTTCTCCATGTGTGGGTGTATGCGTCGTAGTAGCGTTGCGCGCCCACCGCCAAACTGAAGCTGTCGGAAAATTTATAGCCGAGCGTTCCGCCATACACGGCATTTTGCATCAGCCCCATTCCACCCACCGAATGGTATCGCTGGTCGAAGTAATACTGCCCGAATGCGTTCACGCTCAATGCATCGGTGAGTTGGTAACTGCCGTTCACATACAGTCCGAAATCGTTCCACGCCGAGCGTCCCATGTGATATTTCACCACGTTAGCCCCCACGCCGAGCGTAAGGCGGTCGAGAGGCGTGGCTTGCAGTCCGAGGCTGCCTGTGCCGATGTTGCCCAACGCAGGATAAGCAGTGTAACTGCCGCTGCCAATCAAACTCAAATTCTGGTCGAGCCTCAGCACCTCGCCTCCTGCGCTCCAGTTGCGGCTGAAGGGATTTCCCCTGAAATCGAACTCACTGGCGGCACGATACACTTGCGGTTTCACACTCAATTCGGGTGTGGATTTGAGGCTGTCGGAGAGTTGGGAGTGTTTGTAGTCGAGTTTGAGCGGTTCGGGTGGCGTGTAGTTGTTCAGTTTTGGTGCCACGATATTGGGCGTGATGATGGAAATCTGCGGCGAGGGAATTATCTTCGATGCTATCGACATCGGAACAATGGACTGAAAGCGAAATGTGGTGTCGCTCTGGGCAAAACCGCCCAAAGCACCAACCGCCCAGCAGGCTACGAATATCCACGCACGCATCTTCATCACCACAAATTTTTTATCGCCACAAATTTATAAAAAAAAATTACTCAGCACCACAAAATGCGCTTTTTTTAGTGCAAATTGATTGTAATTCAAATATTTTCACTAAATTTGCACCCGAAAACTGAAAGGAGGTTGATTCTTAAACCCGTCAGAGATACAGATAAATTACATATAACCATCTGATTACAGGCCATTTCCGCAATGCCTGCATCGTGCTGAAGCCACTCGATATGAGAGGGGCGCAGTGGTCGGTGGAATACTCCTAAGCGGAAAATCAATACTAATTATATATATACGAGGTGGAAGGCATCGAGCTTTTTACCCCCACGGCTGAAAAGCGCTTTATGCACCAGTGTCCGTTATTTGTAGCGACGCACACTTTAGCGCGTCGAACTACAAGTGAAAATTAATAACAAATCAATATAACAACAACAATTTAAAACTTTTAGAATTATGATCGTAGTTCCAGTAAAAGAAGGCGAAAACATCGAACGCGCCCTTAAGAAATTCAAACGTAAATATGAAAAGACCGGTATCGTTAAAGAACTTCGTGCCCGTCAACAATTCGACAAGCCATCGGTAATCAACCGCAAGAAAATGGCTAAGGCTATTTACGTTCAAAAGCTTCGCCAAGTAGAAGACTAATCAAAGTCTCCCACTTTTAATAAAAGCAAAATAGGCTGCCCCACTCCCACGAGTGCGAGCAGCCTATTTCCTTTCCACCCCCATCAC
>OLHA01000173.1_pt1 | contig 37123 bp, 44 predicted proteins | sample 1605961 | NCBI WGS metagenome assembly OLHA01 (sample SAMN03283288) | human gut metagenome | biome: human-associated habitat; material: feces | host: Homo sapiens | place: Peru | collected 2012
CCCCCCCCCCCCCCGCGTGAACTTGATCCAGTTGAACGCAAGGGTTTTGTACTTGAATCCCCACGCCTGGATTGTTTCCAGGGCTTGCGGCAGGTTCGGAAACGTCGCCCACATGAAAAGCACCGCATTTTCAGCCGCCAGACCGCCCACGGGCAGCTCTTTGATCTCCTGGGCGGTCATGGTGTTGTAGTGCTTTTTCGCGGCTCCGTGGCCGCCCTGGGTGTAGCTCCACGGCGGGTCGGCATAGATAACAGCGTATTTCCCGGCCGCCTCCGGGGCGAAAATGTCCACTTTCATCTTTTCGCCCCTCCGTCCGTCAGTTCGTCCACGGTCGTCAGGATCACGTCCATAATTTCGCCGGGGGTATATTTTTCGTCATTTCCTACGCAGTCCCGCACAATGCCTTCCTCGTCAACGCAGCGGAACGCCTCCAACAGTGCCGCCACCAGGGCCGTGTCGCTGTCCATGCGGCGCTCCATCCTGCGCAGCAGTCCTTGGCAGGCTATCTGCTGATCATCCGGCAGGCCGGATACTTCGACGGCGTATTGCAGCACTTCAAACAGGTCGGTGTCCTCGCGTGGCAGGTCGCTTTCCTGGCGGCCGTTATCCGCTGCCGGTTCCGGCTGTGGGGCCTGGGTGCGCTGCTCCGGCGCCGGTTGGCGCTTTTCCGGCTCCTGGTATTCCTGGGCTTGCTGTACCGGTTCCGGCTTGCTTGGCTGCTGCGGGCGCCTGGCTGCCATGATCTCGCAGCAGTAGTCACACGTCCGCCACAGTTTGCAGCTTTGACAGCACCCGGCGCAGCCGTCCAGGTCGCCGTGACGGGCGAAGTTCGCCGTGATCACTGGGTAATGCTCGCAGGCTCCGTGTACCATTTCGCAGCTACTAGCAGCATAGGGGTTTCCCGTGGCCGCTGCGGCGGGCGCTCTGGTTGTGTCTGCGGCCCGCTCTGCCTCCTTGTGGGTGATTTCCCGGCCGTCCTCCTGGGCGCGCTGGTAGGCGTCCCTCTGCGTTTCTGCGTCCATTCCGGCCAGCTTATAGGCGGCGGAAAACTTCAAGCCTCCGCTGTCCAGGACGGCCCGCAGCTCCGGGATCAGGTGCCCGTTGATCCGTTCCAGCTGGCCGATCTTCGTGGCCGACTTGCCCAGCACGGCGGCGATCACATCCCGCAGGCGGCCGCTTGTCAGGTCGTACCCGTCAAGCTGCTGCCCGTTTGCCCGCATACGTTCCAGGGTGGTCTTTAATGCCGTGTACTCTTGCAGCTGATCCGCCACAGACTTCACCCGCTGGCTATTGGCTACAATCAGGTCGATCGTTTCTTCCTCTGCGCTGCGCTTTGTGCGCACGTTGCAGGTTGCCACGGCGAACTCCGTATGTCCCTGGCTTACCAGCAGTTTCAGGGCCTCCCACCGTCTCTCGCCGCTGACAATGCGATATTGTCCACGGTCGCAAGGCTCATACACGACGGTCAGGTTTTCCAGTAATCCGGCCATCAGGATATGACCGGCCAGCTCCTCCACGTCCACGATTGCGTAGAAATTCCCGTCGTTGCGGTACAGCTGGTCGATCGGTAGGTCTTTAGTTCGGAACTTCCCAGACGGCCCGATCGGCTGGCCACCCTTGCTGGTTGCGTTCAGTGTATCCAGAATGCTATGCCCGGTTGCCATTACGCCAGCACCTCCTCGATCTCTCTTGTCAGCTGCACATACTCCTTTGACGCCTTGCAGCCGGGCCGGTACGCCGTGACGGGCTGCTGGTATATGCTGGCCCGCTCCACCATCACCGACCGGCTGACGGTCGTGTGGAACGCCTGCACCTGGTCATAGGACTTTAGCCACGCCTCAAATTCTTCGACACTCTTGTTTTTCGCCCGCATGGTCATGAATGACCGCAGTTCCAGGCGCGGATTCAGTGCCCGCAGCTGCCCAGCCTGTTCGGCTATGCGTTGGAGGGCTTGTGCCTCGAATCCGCCCACTTTCACCGGCACTACGACCAGATCGGCCGCCACCAGAGCGTTCAGAACGGTCATATCAAGCAGCAGACCGCAGTCTATCACGACGTAGTCATAGGCAGCCGCCACATGACTGTTTTCCAGGGCGTCCCGCAGGCGGCGGACTTGATCGTGCTGTTCGTCCGCTGCAATCTCCATGTTGGTGTCCATCAGGTAGCCGTTCGCCGGGATCACGTCCAGGCCATATGGCGATTCTTTCGCCACGTCCGCCACGGTCGTTTCTCCGTGTACGGATTCCAGCAGAGCGGCCAGGCCCTTGTCCTCCGGGTCGTCTACGCCGAACAGGGTGGACAGGTTGCCCTGCTGGTCTGCGTCGATTGCAAGGACGCTGTGGTTCCGCGCCAGGATATGCGCGACGGCTGCGGCGGTGGTTGTCTTTCCAGCCCCGCCTTTTTCGATCATTATGGCTATTGTTTTCATGGGTTCCTCCTTGCGGTTCTTCCGCTTCTGTCTTTTCTTTGCAGCAGGTGGAGCTTTTCCAGCGGCACCTGGTAGCGTTTACTTTTCGGCTTGTCGTTCTTCCTGATCCAGGCCATAGGCCCGTCCGTTTCGGTGATCACATAAGCTGCAGCATTGTCAAGGCCCAGGCTTTCACCGCCCTGTATCGTCACCAGGTCGCCGGGGTTGCAAAGTCGCCGTAACCGGGCGTATATGTAAAATTTGCCGTTCCACTCGTTGTATCGGCGTTCCAGGCTTTTGAAAATGCAGCCAGGGGCGGCCTTCTTGATCATCTCCACGGCGTCGTCATAGTTTTCGGCCATCTTCTCGACCTTGCGCTGTGAGAATTGGCTGTGATTCTTATGCTCTGCGGGCTTGCGCAGGTTCTTTGACGCACACCAGCGGCGGCGGCCTTTCGGGTCTTTGGTGATATAGCGGGCCAGGCCGGTCAGACCGTTTTCATCGTAATCAAGGCGTCTGATCTCGTTTCTGCGGCCCAGCTTCCACAGGCTTTCCACGTCGTCCATGCTCATGTCGCCGTCCATGACAATGTGGTGGTGACAGCGGATTTTCTTCCCTTCCTCCTCCGACCATTCCGTGACGTAGACGTAGCGGGCAGGGGGCAGGGCCTTTTTCTGGCGGCGGTAGTTTAGGCGCTTTATGTATTTCTGCATATTTTCCAGGGCTTCGTCCATGGACTGCGGCAGCGTGTCCTGGGTGTAGGTGAATGTTGCCCACAGGTCGCGGCTTGTGAAATTCTCGTTGATCAGCCGCTCACACTGTTTCCGGGCGTTCTTGTCTTTTAGGTTCCGCTGTGCCGCTGCATTGTAGCCTTTCCGGCGCCATGCTTCCGGCACGTCGTCCCGCTTTGAAAACTCCGGGTATATTTCCAGGTCTACCTGATCCCCGGCGTCAACACGCTTTGTGGCGTAGATACAGCGGGCGCCCCTGCGTTTCAGATCGTCGGTCAGGGCTTTGTCGTCTCTGTCCAGCTGTTCCTGGTATGCTGCCTCGTAGTCATAGTCAACATAACGCGGCGGTTTCTTCCTGGTGCCCATCCTTGCAGCCTCCCGTCCTGCTCCCAGGTCACACAGGCTTCCGTGACTTGGGGCTATCCATTACAAGGCCGCCATGGGGGCTGAATCCCCCTCGTTTTCGTTGACTTTTGCGGGATATTTTGGTATAATATTCCCGGTAAATCTACCGCGACCCCGTACCCCCTGCGCTGCTTTTGCTTTCCACACCGCAAGCGGCGCGGGGGCGTTTTTATGCTGTTTGCTTCCGGCGTTCCTCGGCGGCTTTGCGCTCGTCCTCCTTACCCATCAGGTAGCCCATGACGTGCGCGCGGCCGCCTGCGTCCAACCGCTCGAATTTCTCCGCCACAGTCTCCTTGACTGCGGCGGTTCTTTTTTCTTCCACCTGATCCATAATCACACCGCTTTCTTTCGGGTCACAAATTCGATACCCACCATGGCCACGTCATCGGCGGCCAGAACGTCACGGTCAAAACGGAACAAGGGGCGGGCCATCTCCGCCCGGCCTTCCGGCCACTTGCAGCTGATTTTCTGGCCCTCTGTGAAGGCCACCTGTACCACCGTACCGTCCACCAGCTCCACCTGTAGCCAGCCGTCAGCCGTCACGCCGCTGATCCGCTTGATCGGCACAAACTCTCTTTCGTAGTTATCCACAGCTTTCAACACCTTTCTGTTAATCGTTCGGTGCGTCGTACACCCGGCGCATCGGGCGGCCGTCTTGCAGCCGGGCATGGTCAAAGACGACGACCTTCGACAGCGGCAGCATTTCCGGCAGCTGTGCGCCCTGGACAGGTATCAGGCCGCTTTCCACGATCCGGCGCCGGTTGAACTGCTGGACGCCCTCAATGTAGTAGTGGGTGCTTACCGTCTTGTCGGCGTACAGGTGGATTTCTTTCACCAGCACCGGGCCGTCCCACCATGCCCGGCCGTTGCTGATCAGCCACTTCTGGCCGACCTTCTTGGCCGCGTAGAACTTCTCCTGCACGGCGGGGTTCATGCCCATTACGCGGGCCTTTCGGGCCTGTTCGTCCATGGCTTTCAGCCATTTCTGGGTAATCTGTTCGGGTAACATTTCGCTTTTCCTCCTTTTTTGTTCGCTGCGCTTCCTGGCCTCGTAGTCCGGGCAGGGGAACGGCTCCTCCGCGTTGCAGCCCTCGCAGCAGGTCACGCAGACCGGCTGGCCGAAGTGGCGCGTGTAGCTGCACGGCATGGCCTGTTCCGCTGCCGGTTTGGTCTGGCCGCATAGGTAACATACGAACACCTGTTCTAATTCGTTCACGCTTTCCGCCCTCCCGGTCGCCTCGCCAGCTTGGCGGCAGCTGCCATAGCTGCTTGGCGCTGCTCCGGCGTCTGGCCGTCGTCGAAACAGGGCAGGCCGCCCATTTCGTGGGCCATGACGATCGCATAGGACAGGCCCGTTTTAATGATTGCCCGCAGCGCGTCCGCCTGCTTTGCCGTTTCCTGGCTGCCGTCTGTGGCTTTCAGACCGTTCGCCCAGGCCGCAGCGGCGGACAGGTCGCTTTCTTCAATCAGGCGGTATCCTTTTTTCTGCTGCATTCCTCGCCCCTCCTTAGAATGGCCGGTTAATGCCCAGGATCAGGAACACCACGCCGACGAATGCAAAGGTCAGGTTTCGCTGTTTCAGTTCGTCCCGCTCTCCTACTACTCCTAGCAGCAGCGCCGCAGCCGCCAGGCCCGCCACAATATTCACAAAAATATGCACGTCGTTTCCTCCTCGGTATGTATTCCCGTTTCGGCCCTCCGTGGGCCATCATCGGCGGGGCGGATCAGCCCCGGACGGGGGCCAGGGCCGCCATAATCGACGCCCTGGCCGTATAAATGCCGCAGCTGCGGCGCAGGCGGCAGCCAGTGAACCAGGATCAAAACGGCGCCGTCGTGCCGGTCGTCCTCCTGCTCTGTGTCGCAGCTTTCCGCAGCCTCCGCAATTTCTTGAATAAGTTCCGTCATCGGCTCCCACAGGTCAGTCAGAGCCGCCACCAGGGCCTCCCGGAACCGTTCCTCCGCCAGCCGCGCAGCCTCGGCGGCAGCTCTGGCCCACTCCTGCAAGCCTTCTATCATTTCCCGGTATGCCCGGCGCTGTTCCTCCGACATTGCACCCACAGCTATTTCTCCGCTTATGTCGGCGTTCCAGTCGTCCAGGAATACCGCCCCCGGCTCGTAGCCGTCCGCATACTCCGTCATGCTTCCACCGCCTCCTCACGTTTTGGTTGCTTATAGAGGCAATCAAAGGCCCCGTCCCGGTTCTCCCGAATGGCATTGATCAGGTCGGCCAGACTGACGCCCATAATGCCCAGCACAACCTGGTCATGGGTCAGCGGCTTCTCTCTCGGTTCCAGCTTAAACTCGTTCATTAGTACCACCCCCAGATGATCGCCCGCAGCCAGTCGGGCAGGTTCCAGCGCAGCGTCAGGTGGATCAGCAGCAGCCGCCAGCCGCCACAATAAGCATTTACCAGGATCGTCACGGACACGGCCAGGGCGAACAGTGTGGATAGGATGATCAGCACCAGCAGCACCTTCTGGGCGTTGATTGGCTTTCTTTTCGGCTTCTTCACTTTTTCCTCCGTTTCTTCGCTTTGACGGCGATCCTTATTTTTGCAATCAGAATCTTTGCGTCCGTCCCCTCCTGGGTCGTAACTTTGACGCCGTGTCGGTTCATGGTGCCCAGCACCGCCCGGCTCACCAGGGCCAGGTTTTCCAGGGTGCAGTTTTCGCGGTTCTGATCCCGGAACACCAGAATACAGTCGTCCGGGATCGGGCCGTTCGCCTCCTCCCAGATAATGCGGTGCAGCTGCTTCCAGTTGTTCCGCCCCGCTTTTGGTTCGGCTTCCAGCTTCTTCCATAGGTAGCCGTCCGACTTCATCAGCACAGTGCCCACCGGCACCGTGTTATAGGGATCGTCCCCCGGCTGGAACCATCCTTTCTCGCTGCCCGGCGCTGCGAAGTGCTGCCCCCTGTTGTGGGGCACGTTTCCCGGCTCAAACCTGCCCGTTAGGCCGCTGTTCAGCTTGTGGTTCTTGTAGAAAGCCTCCATTTGCTTCACGGTATACTCCCGGCCGAATACTTGCCGCAGCTGATCCGCCATTTCTGCATATCTGGTTCCCTTGTAGTTGGTCAGTATGTAGCCCCTGACTTCCAGCGGGTAAAGTTCTGTCGGTAGCCCTGCCGGTGTTCCTGTTGGCGTTCCGCTTTTTAGGTGGTGGTTGCTCTTGTACGCTTTTATCTTCGCCGGGGTGAAATCCGTCCCGAATTGCCGGTTTACCATGTCGGCCAGTTCTGCGGACGTATGGCCCGCCACATTTTCACGGATGAACTCCGCCACCGGCTCCGGGTATTTCCAGATCATTGTTCTTTGCTGACCTCCAACATCTTCGGCACCGGCGCCAGCTTTCCGTCGCTGCGGTATTCATTCAAGTGCTGCATGGTGCGCAGGGCAAGTTCACCGTTGTGGATCACCGTTTCCGCCACACGGGTCACAGCTTCGGCTCTGGTGATCTCCCGCTGCATTTGCTCCTCCGTGGCGTCGTCGTCTGTCAGGCGTTCCAGCGTTTCAAAAAGGTAGTTATTCAGGTCTTGCAGGGTGTTCTTCATTGCCCCTGGCCTCCTTTCCGTTTCTGCGGCCGCACCTGGGCAGCCAGTCGCCCGTGAACTCCTCCACGCCGCGGTCTATGTGGGCTTGTATGCCGTTAATGTCGTGGACAAAATCCCACGGGTCAGCATTCAGCAGCCGATCCAGGTCAAGGTCTAAATGCTCCACGGCCTTGTCAAGGTCGATCAGCAGCGTCAGCACCTTCGACGGCCGGATCACGCCGCCATTGACGGCCCGCTGCGCTATCTTGGTAGCGGTTTGCAAATCGTTCATTTCTTCTCGGCTCCTTTCGGTGTAGGCCCCACGGGCATTTCCGCCCAATGGGAAATTCTGTATTGTGCGCCGATACCGGGGAAGTAGGCCCAGGGCGCCCGGCCGGTTGTGTAGCACTCCCGCGCCTGCGGGAATGGGTAGGTTTCTTCCTCCGGCCAGCCGATTACGTACTGGTAGTCCTTCGGCGGGTCTTTGATACTGCGCCACCGTATCGTCTGCACCAGGCACGGGGCTGCCGGGTCGCCGTGCAGCTCCGCCTCGATTTTCTGGTTGTAAGTATCGCATGGGCAGCCGTCCGCATATTCTGCGCCCGGTTCACAGCCTTGATGGTGTGGGCACCGTGCCCAGGCTTCCGCACTGCATCGTTTCATAATTCCTCGTACTCTCCCGTTTTGCGGTTCTTGTACGCAATCGCCGTGGCGCCATACTCTGCGCCCTCCTGATCCAGCGGCGCGAAACTGCTGGAATCAGAACAGACCCCCCAGAAATAGGTTACGCCGTCGTCGTCCATCACCTTGAAGCGGTGAACCATATCCGGCAGCAGCTCCTTGATCTCTGTGGCCGTGTAGTCGCAGGCGTACTCCACCCGAACACGGCGGCTGAAATGTTCACCGCCGAAAACTTCCGGGTTCTCTCCTTGAATTTTGTAGATCGCCATGGGTTTGTCCTCCTTGCGGGGTTTCCGCTTATAATCCCGTTTCGGCCCTCCGTGGGCCATCATCGGCGGGGCGGTATCAGCCCCGGACGGGGGCCAGAGCGTCGGCCCTGGCCGCTTCGGTTAGTTCCCGGCCTGCTTTTCGTCACGCTTGCCGGTCATGTAGCCTACCGCAAACTCCTTTTGTTCTTTGGTCAGCTTCATAAACTTTTCCGCCACCTGCTGCCTAATCTGTTCGTTTTCGTTTTTCATGGTTGTTTCTCCTTTCGTTCGTCCACGATCTCCACCGTATCCGGCAGGCCCAGACGGTAGGCCAGACACACGGATTCAAAATTCTTTCGACGCTTCCCGCCGTTCTTCCGGCAACTCTGTGTGGTCTTGCTGCCGCTGATCGTCATGGTGTAGTTGTTGCAGCTGTGGCAGCGGGCGGGGTCAAACCGGCCGCCCTGCTGCACTGGGCAAATAATTTCAATCGTCACGCCTCGCTCTCCTGGCGTTCCAGGCGGCGCTGCTCCGCGGCGAAGTTGCGGATGGCGTAGTTTGTGCGGGCCATGTGTTCCAGCTGGCGGGCCAGTCTGTTTGCCTCCGCCACCAGCACCTCCCGGCCCCAGCCGCCCGGGACGACTTGCAGGGCTTCCAGCACTTCCCGGCGCATATTACAGACATTCAGATAGAGGCGGCAGTCATTCTCCGGGCATTTCTTTTCTAACTCGCTTTCAATCCACCGCGCCCGGCCGGTCAGTTCTACCGGCGTCCGTTTGGTTTTCTGGTTCTCCATTTCGTTCTCCCCTTTATCTGGTGTAAATCCGCTCACCGTCTACCGTGACACTCTCGCAGACCAACAGGCCGCCGTTTTCCCATGTGGCGTCCGTGGCTTCAAACCCCAGCAGGCGGAGAACATTCAGCGCTTGGATCAGTACGCCGCAGTTGGTGTGGTTCCGCCCTACGTCACCCGCGCAATACTGTTCATTCATCCTGTAGGCGGCTTCCCGTGCGTCCTCAATCATTTTCAGCCGCAGCAGCCGGGTGTTTGTCCATTCTCCTTTTTGCTTTTCCTGGCTTGGCCGCTCCTCCACATATTCCTCTGCGTCGTCGTCTCTGTCCTCCATGGTTGCGTATTTGTACACCTTGAAAGCCATGTAGCGCTCTCCTGTTTTGCGATCCGTGAACATGGACTTGTTTACGGTGTAGCCGTTTTCCAGCAGCAGGGCGATCAACGCTTTCTTTCCTTTTGCCCGCTCGATCTTCGTGGTCATTTCCAGGTGGTAGCAGCCCTCGCCACACCTTCCACTGGTGCCGTTGTCTACTTTCAGGCCGTAGCCGTCCATTTCCTTCTGGAACTCTGCGATCAGGTCATGCTCTCTTTTGATGAAGTTTGTCATGGTGTTGTCCTCCTTGCGGGGTTTCCGCTTTCTCGTTGCCTTTAAGTTTGGCTATCTAACTTACAAGCCCTATTATAGTTTGATAACCGCACTTTGTCAAGCTGTTCTGAATAAAAAATGTTTGACAGTTTAACTTTTGTGGTGTATGATAGCGCCATAGGAGGTGAAGTGACCAATGAACGAACGAATTAAAGAACTTCGTCGTTCCCTCGGTTTGACCCAGGACGAATTCGGCGGCCGTATTGGAATTACAAAATCGTCTGTTTCCACCATGGAAAGCGGACGCAGCAACCCCAGCGAACAGACGCTGCGCTCTATGGTTCGGGAGTTTGGGGCCAGTTATTTGTGGCTGACCACCGGGGCCGGGCCGATGTTTGAAAACGGTGAAGAAGCCGCTGTCCATGTAATGATCGACCGGGTCATGGCAGGGGAGAACGAACACGTGAAGAACCTGTTCAAAAGCCTTAGCGACTGGTCGGCCGAAGATTGGCAGCAGGTAGACCGGCTCCTGGACAAACTCCTGGCCGGTTGGACGCCCTGGGCAGACAGCCCCGGCGACAACAAAAAAGAGGACTGACCCCGAAACGGGATCAGCCCCCAGGCGCGGCGGTTACTTCTTGCGGGTGTAAATGTAGAGGATATAACGATAGATCAGGGCCAGGGCCTTCTCGTCGTCAATGTGCCGCAGCATCCGCTCGATCGCTGCCTTGTATGCGCTTTTCATCGTGCCACCTCCTTTCCGTGGTGGTGGTACTATTATCCTAAAAAATAAGCCCGGCGTAATGCGGGCAAGAAAAAGGGGTTATCTATATGAGCGAATACGCCGCCACCCGTCCTGGAAAAGGCCGCAGTCTGTTGACCTTCCCCCAGGACTATACCGTGATCGACATTGAAACAACTGGCCTTGATCCGCAATGGAATGAGATCATAGAGCTTTCCGGCCTGCGTGTCCGCGGCGGGGAAGTTCAGGACAGTTTCAGCAGTTTCGTCAAGCCAGAAAACGAAATTAGTGATTTCATCACCCAGCTGACCGGGATCACAAACGACGACGTAGCCGACGCCCCGGCCATCTGTGATGTGCTGCCCGGCTTCCTGGACTTCATCGGTTCCGACGTGATCGTGGGCCACAACGTCCACTTTGACGTCAATTTTATTTATGACGCCGCCGCCAACTGCTGCGGCCGAACAGTGTCAAACGACATTGTGGACACTGTTCGGATTGCCCGCCACGTGCTGCCTAAATTGCAGCACCACCGCTTGGCCGACGTGGCCGCCGCTCTGGGTGTCGATCAGGCCGGTGCCCACCGTGCCCTGGTTGACTGTCAGACCACCCACGCCGTATTGCAGGCGCTCCGTGCCACTGGCTACGACCTGGGCGCTGCCGCACGGCTTGCTTTCCATGGTGTCAAGGCCGCCGACATCACCGCAGAGGTCGGCATGGAGCGGCCGGACAGCCCGCTTTTCGGGAAGGTCTGCGTCTTTACCGGTGCCCTAGGCATCCCCCGGAAAGAGGCAATGCAGGCCGTTGTGAATATGGGCGGCATTTGCGGCGATTCTGTCACGGCGAAAACGAACTTTCTGATCCTCGGAAATAACGACTATTGTAAGGCCATCAAGGACGGCAAGAGCGCCAAACAGAAGAAAGCGGAAAGCCTGATCCTAAAAGGGCAGGATTTACAAATCCTTTCAGAAACGGCGTTCTTTGACCTGATCGCCCCCACTAACGAATAAAGGCCGCCCCGTACTTACCACACGGAACGGCCCAGAAAATAAAAAAGGCCGCCCCGGTGTTACCAGCACCAGAGCGGCAGACGCGCGGCTTCCATTCAAACCTACCACAGCAGAAAGAAAACCACCCGCTACAATATAGGGGTTTTGCGCCCTTTTATTGTAGCACACCTATAAACGAAAGGAAAGTGCTATTTTTGAAAGCAGCAGAATATGGCCGGTACAGCACCGACCGGCAGGACGAAAACAGCATTGCATACCAGTTCCGGGAAATACGGAAATACTGCGACGCCCACGACATTCAGATTGTGGCCTCTTACCAGGATGAAGGGTGCAGCGGCACCAACACAGACCGGCGCGGCTTTCAGCGCATGGTCAGGGACGCCCAGGCCGGGAAGTTCGACGCCGTGGTGATCTACGACGTCACCCGCGGCAGCCGTGACGTGGGCGACTGGTTCAGCTTCCGAAAAGCCATGATGTACCTGGGTGTTTCCGTGATCTCCGCCACGGGGCAGAAATTGGGCGACCTGACTAACGGCCAGGACTTCCTCCTGGAACTGCTTACCGTTGGCATGGGGCAGGCCGAAGTTCTGGGCACCCGTCAGAAGTCTATCGACGGTGTGGCCGTCAAGGCCCAGACCGGCGCCTTCCTGGGCGGTGTCCCGCCCCTGGGCTATGACGTGGTGAACGGCTCCTACGTCGTCAACCCATCAGAGGCCGCCGTGGTGCGGTCGATCTTCGCCTGGTACGCCCAGGGCAAAAGCTACGACTACATTGTGGATCACCTGGGCGACGTCCGCAGCAAGCGCGGGCGGCCGATTGGAAAGAACAGCCTAAACGGTATTCTACAGAATGAACGGTATATTGGGGTCTATACCTGGAATAAGCGGAAATATAAGCTGCTGCGGAAATGGGCAGGCGGCGGGCTGAATCCCGACGTTACCCGGATAGAGGGTGCGATCCCGGCCATCATTGACGCGGACACATGGGAGAAAGTGCAGGCACGTATGAAGGACAACAAACACAACGCAAAAAATAAAGCCCGCCACGCTTACCTGCTGACGGGCTTGATCGAATGTGAAGAATGCGGCAGCGCCTACGTCGGCCACGCTTCCACAAATAAAAAAGGCTATGTCACCCGGTATTACTGCTGCGGCAATAAGTACAGGACGCACACCTGCAAGGCGAAGAACATTAACGCCGATGAAATAGAAACGTTCGTCGTGCAGCACTTGAAGCATTACCTGGCGACTTCCGACTTCTCCGCCACGGCGCAGTATATAGCCGATCAGATCAACGGGGCAGCCCCCGACCTGACCGCAGAGCGGGCAGAGCTGGCCCAGGTGACGACCCAGATCAATAACGGCGTGAAAGCCGTTCTGTCTGGTATTGTGATCCCGGAACTGGAAGCAGAGCTTGACCGCCTGCGGGCCAGAAAGTCCGAACTTGAAGATATTATCGCCCGGCGCTCCGCCACCCACGCAGAGGTAGACCCGGCCGCCATAGAGGCAATGTTCCGCGCCAGCGTAGAGGCATGGAACGATCAAAACCTGCCCGTCATTATCCGGCAGCACGTCACAAAAATCTACGCCCACGCAGACGGCACTTTCACCGTTTGCGTGGGCGTACATAGGCATGGTTGCGGAGGCAGGACTCGAACCTACGACCTCCGGGTTATGAGCCCGACGAGCTTCCAACTGCTCTACTCCGCGATATGCATGCACTTCTCGAATGCTGGGTTATTATAGCATGGGTATAGAGAGTTGTCAAGTACTAATTTTATAAATTTAGAAATAACATTTTACAGATTATCCACTGCTGCCACAAAAAGGCCGATAAACAGCAAAACGCCGCCGATGATCCGCTCTTTTCTGCGCAGAGTGGTCTCGTCATTCTTCTGTTTTAGCAGACTGTCCAGCAGCTCCGGGCAGAGCAGCAGCCCCAGCCCCAACACGCTGATGATCAGGCCTCTGATTTTCATAGCTTGCCTCCTGAAATTTACGGTGCGCCGCCGTTTGACGGGCGGCGCACCGTGAAAGTCTATTCTATCGCAATTTCCTTGATTTCCAGCTCATTGCCCTGCTGCAAATAGGTCCGGTCGCTGCCGCAATGGGGACAGATCTTGCCCTGGGGCACCGTATCATAGGTTTTCCCGCAGTTTTCGCAGTCGGTAATGGCGTGGATGGGCTCCCACAGGAGCTCGCAGTCCTCCAGCATGGGATTGCGCTTGCAGTTCCATTTCCACACGTCAATAAGGTAATCCGGGATCACCGTGGAGACCTCACCAATCTGCAAGGTCACTCTGCGGACGTGCTGGGCCTGGTTGTCCTGGGCGATTTTCACCACGCTGTCGGCAATGTGGAATACAACGCCTAGCTCGTGCATCAGTCTTTCTTCCCGCCAAGCTTGGTGACGATGGTCTGGCCCAGACGCTTACCGGCCATGGGAATAATACCCTTGACCTTGTCCTCCGCCTTCATCATCTTGGAGCACTCGGGGTGATCCCGCTTCAGATGAATGGCATCGAAGACGCATCTGGTGGTGCACACGCCGCAGCCGATGCACTTGTTGGGATCGACCCAGCTGGCGCCGCAGCCCAGGCATCTTGCGGTTTCGATCTTCACCTGCTCGGCGGTGAGGGTCTTGTGAGCATCCCGGAAGGAGTGCTTGGGAATACTCTCGTCCATACCGGCCTCCTGACGGCCTGCATGGTCGTAACCGGAAACGGAAATATTGTCCTTGTCCAGCATGATGAAGTCCCGGCGGTTCCGGCCGATCTTCATATCCGCACCCTTATGGACATAACGGTGCAGGGACTCGGCAGCACATTTGCCCTCTTCAATGGCATCGATGGCGAACTTGGGCCCGTGGTACACGTCGCCGCCCACGAAGATATCGGGCTCGGCGGTCTGGTAGGTCAGAGGATCGGCCACGGGGTAATTGCCGCGCCAGAACTCCACCTTGGTTCCCTCCAGCAGGCCGCCCCACTCGATGGCCTGGCCGATGGCAAAGACCACATGGTCTGCTGCCAGCTCCATGGTCTCATGCTCGTCATAAACGGGAGAGAACCGCTTGGTCTCGGGGTCGATGGTCCGCAGGCACTTCTTGAAGACGATGGCGGTCACATGGCCGTTTTCGTCCACCTTCAGCTCCTTGGGACCCCAGCTATTGTTGATCTCAATATTTTCTTCCAGAGTCTCGGCAATCTCATTGTTGGAGGCAGGCATGGTAGCCCGATCTTCCAGGCAGACCATGGAGACCTTGGCAGCGCCGAAGCGCTTGGCAGTCTTGGCACAGTCAACGGCCACGTTGCCGCCGCCGACGACCACCACATTGCCCTCCATCTTCTGGTTCTCGTCCTCCAGAGCATGGTGCAGGAATTCCACAGCGATGGAAGTTCCCTTGGCGGTATCATTGGCAACGCCGGGACGGCGGCCGCCCTGGCAGCCGATGGCGATGTAGAAGGCCTCATAGCCCTGCTTACGCAGCTCGGGGATGGTCACATCCTTGCCGACTTCCACGCCGCACTTGATTTCCACACCCAGCTCCCGGATGACCTGGACCTCGGCGTCGATGATGTTCTTCTCCAGCTTGAAGGAGGGAATGCCGTAGGTCAGCATACCGCCGGGCTTGGCGCTCTTCTCAAAGACCGTGGGCTTGTAGCCCTTGGTAGCCAGATAGTAGGCAGCACTGAGGCCTGCAGGGCCGGAGCCGATGATGGCAATCTTCTGTGCCCAGTGCTCCAGGCGGTTAGATGCGATGACAACAGGGGGAATGTAGCGGGTATCGGCGTTCAGGTCCTGCTCCGCCAGGAACTTCTTGACGGCGTCGATGGCAACGGCCTGATCGATGGTGCCGCGGGTGCAGGCCTCTTCGCAGCGCTTGTTGCAGATGCGGCCGCAGACGGCGGGGAAGGGATTGTCCTTCTTGATGAGGGCCAGGGCCTCCTGGTACTTGCCCTGGGCAGCCAGCTTCAGGTAGCCCTGAACGGCCACGTGGGCGGGGCAGGCGGTCTTACAGGGGGCAGTGCCCTTGTCGTAGCAGTTCTTCCGGTTGTTGTCCCGGTAGTCGGGATCCCAGTGTTCGGGGCCCCACTTGATGGAGTTGGGCAGCTCGTGCTTGGGGTACTCCACAACCTTGCCTTCCCTGTCGCAGAGCTTCTGGCCCAGCTTCACGGCACCGGCGGGGCAGGTTTCCACGCACTTTCCGCAGGCTACGCACTTGTCGCGCTCCACCTCAGCGGTGTAAGCGGAACGGGACAGGTTGGGGGTATTGAACAGCTGAGAGGTTCTCAGAGCGTTGCAGATCTGCACATTGCAGTTGCAGATGCCGAAGATCTTGTTCTCGCCGTCGATATTGGTGATCTGGTGGACAAAGCCGTTCTCCTCGGCCTTTTCCAGAATGCGGATGGCCTCTTCATAGGTAATGTCGTGGCCCTTGCCGGTTTCCCGGCAGTAGTCGGCGAAATCGCCTACACCGATACACCAGGAGGCGGGGTCGTCTGCGCAGCCCTCACCCATCACGCCGCGGCTGGCCCGGCAGGAGCACTGGGCAACACCGATGTGGCCCTCGTACTTCTTCAGCCAGTAGCTCAGGTGCTCGATATCCAGGCTCTGGTTCTCCATGGGAATGGCTTTCTCCACGGGGATGACGTGCATACCCACACCGCCGCCGCCGGGAGGCATCAGATGGGTCTTTCCGGCCAGAGGCACATAGGTCATACGCTCAAAGAAGGTGGCCAGCTCCGGATGCTCCTGCAGGCGGGTATTGTAGGGGATCTCGCCCCGCTCGTCATAGCAGGGCTTCTCGCCGCTGCCGCTCTCATCGATATTCAGCAGCTCCGCAGAGCCGGGGACAAACATGGGCACAAAGTAACGCCGCTCGGACTGGGGGGCGGTACGGCCGTTGTGGTCGTAATGGTAGCCATAGTCATATTCCAGCAGGCCCAGGAATGCCAGCTTGTCCAGAACCTCCTGGAAATGCTGCTTGTCCCCCTCCTTCACGTTGCACAGCTTCCACAGCTCGGGGACGGTGTGGGGCTTGCGGACCTTCATGGCCAGCATGATGTCGCACATCTCGTCGGTGAGCAGGGCCTCCAGGCCCCAGTACTCGGCATCCTCAGAGGTGACCTTGCCCAGCTTGTGCTCGATGACGTCTGTAATCATTTTGCCGACCTTCAGCACCTTCTCCCGGGGCGCAGGATCGCCCTTGGCGGCAGGTTCCAACGCTCTTTTCTTCAGTTCCTGATCGATCATTCGCTTCTACCTTTTCTTTCCGGCATAACTGCCTATTATTTCTGTTTCCAGTTTTGGGCCTGTTCGGTAAGCCAATCGGCCAGAGCCTGCACGCCCTCGCCGGTTTTGGCGCTGATGGGGAAAATGCGGATATTGGGGTTGCGCATTCTGGCGTACTCCGTGACCTTCTCCATATCGAAGTCAAAGTAGGGCATGACATCGACCTTATTGATGATCATGGCATTGCACACCTGGAATACCAGAGGGTATTTCAGGGGCTTGTCGTGGCCCTCCGGTACGGAGAGGATCATCATATTCAGCGCCGCGCCGGTGTCGAACTCCGCGGGGCACACCAGGTTGCCCACGTTTTCCAGCACCACCAGGTCCAGCCCTTCCGTTCCTAGCTGGCGGACACCCTGCCGGGTCATGTCCGCATCCAGGTGGCACATGCCCCCGGTGTGGAGCTGAATCACCTTGGTGCCGGTGGCCGCAATGGTTCCGGCATCCACATCGGAGTCAATGTCCGCCTCCATAATGCCCACCTTCATATCCTGGGGCAGAGTCTTCAAAAGCTTTGTCAAGGTTGTTGTCTTTCCGGAGCCGGGGGAAGACATCAGGTTCACCAGGAAGGTGCCCTGCTCTTTCAGCTCCCGGCGCAAAGCCTCGGCGTCCTTGTCGTTGTCGGCAAACACGCTCTGCTTCACTTCAATCACGCGATATGGGTCCATGAGAAACTCCCTTCTTGTGTTGGCTTTTTCTGCGAAAAATCGTGAAAAGCACTTCTTCTCAAGATTAACTATACACGAGGGGAATCCGAATGTCAATTGTGCATCACCGGCACAATTGCCCAAAAAGCGTACAAAATTGCCAAAAAGCAGCGGTTAGCAAGGGCTAACATATGTGAAAAATTGCGATTTCTCCTGCTTTTGCGGCCTTATCCGCGAATATGCGCAATAGTTACAAAAATATTGATTTATTACAGTTGTAATTTTTGAATTATTTGTGAATAAAAACGAATGACAGCGCTATCGCACCTATGATAAAATAAAACCTGTATATAAAGGAGGCTTCTATGGAAGAGAGAAAAACCACAATTCTGGCCGTTGCCGGAAAGGGCGGCGTGGGCAAAACCTCCGTTGCCGCCACTATGGTACGGCTGTTGTGCCAAATGCACCCCGGCAAGCGCATTCTGGCCATAGACGCAGACCCCGCCGTAGGCCTGGCCACCGCCTTGGGCGTGGAGGTGTGCCTGACGGTAGACGACATCCGCAAGGCCGTGGTCGCTCAGGCCAGGCAGGGGAATGCCAAGGCTGCTGTGGAGCTGCTGGGAGAGGCCCGCTGCCAGATTTTCGACGCCGTCGCCGAGAGCCGGGGCTTCGCCTTTCTCGCCATTGGCCGCCCGGAAAGCGCCGGCTGCTACTGCAAGGTCAACGGCTACCTGAAAGAGGTTATCGGCCTTCTGGCCGGGAGCTTTGACTATGTGGTCATCGACGGCGAGGCCGGTGTGGAGCAAATCAACCGCCGGGTCATGGAAAAGGTTACCCATCTGCTGCTGATCACGGATGCCAGCAGGAAGGGCACCCAAGTCATCCAGACGGTGAAAAAGGTGGCAGACGAGCTGGTCATGTACGATCAGGTTGGGGCCATTGTGAACCGCCTGCCCTCCAGAGAGGTCATCCCGCTGCTGGACACCGGGGATATTCCGGTGCTGAGCTGCATTGAAAACGATGCCGCACTGGCAGATTTTGACATTCGGGGTGAGAACGTTTTCTATTTGCCGGAGGAGGCAAACATCGTCCGGGGGGTAAAAGAGGCGCTGGAAAAGCTGAGCGTGTAAAGCTCTTCCTGTCATTTGGCTACATAAAAATACGAGTTGACAGTTGACAGTGTACAGTTGACAGTTGTGGTGTCCCTACGGGACAGTTTTGAATATTTTCTTTCATTTCCGTAGGAAATACCGCAATTGTCAACTGTCAATTGTCAACTGCTAACTGAAACGAAAGAGGAAAAAAAGTGAAAGATCTAAAATACTTATACGACTTTGAGCGTCTCTTGCAGGAGGCCAACAACGATCTGGTGCGGCAGGCGCAGACGGAGGGGAAATACTGCGCCGCTTATACCTGCGAAAACGTGCCGGAGCCGCTGCTGAATCTGCCGGGGGTCTTCTCCGCACGGCTGCGGGCGCCCCGGACCGGGTCCATGGAAATGGGCACCTATTATATGACCAGCTTCCTGTGCGAATACAGCCGGGCCCTGCTGGAGCGGGCCATTGAGGGCGGCTACAACTTCGCCGACTGCATCTTCACCCCGGACGGCTGCTCCATGATGAACCGCTGCGTAGAGAATATGGAGCTGCTGAAAACCATGGAGAAGGAGCACTTCTTCTACTCCTACATGGAAATTCCCATGAAAGCCGATGACAACGGCTTGAATCTCTATGTTTTGCAGTGCAAGAACCACATCCTCACCCCCTTGCAGGAGCATTTCGGCATTGACGTGTCCGATGCTGCCATCCGCAAGGCCGTGGAGGAGCACAACCACCTGTGCCGCCTGATCCGGGAGATCGGTGACTACCGGAAGGAAGAAAATCCCCGAATCACCGGCTACGAGTACCACATCATCAATCTCATCAGCTACGCCGCCCCCAAGTATCTGCTGATCCCCATGCTGGAAGAGACGCTGGAGGAGCTGAAAACCCGTCAGCCTGACCCCAAGCCCAAATTCCGGGCCCGGGTGGTCCTGGTGGGCTCCGAGGTGGACGACATCGACATGGTGAAGCTGGTGGAGGAGAGCGGGGCCTATGTCTGCGCGGACCGGTTCTGCTACGGTTCCTTCCCGGGCCGGGACCCCATCGAGCTCACGGACGGTGAGGATGCCCTGACCCAGATCTGCCGCCAGTATATGTACCGGGCCCAGTGCCCCCGGTACATGAACATGCCCAAAATGCTGGGGCGGCGCGCCTATGTCAACCAGCTTGCCAAGGACTACAAGGCCGATGGCATTATCTATGAGCAGGTGAAATTCTGTGACCCCTGGGCCTACGAGCGCATGGTGGGTACCCAGGTTCTCCGGGACGAATACGGCTACCCCGTGCTGTCCGTGGACCGGCCCTATGCCGTTGGCTCCTCCGGCCAGCTGCGGACACGGGTTCAGGCCTTTGTAGAGAGCATGGAAATCAAGAAGATTCAGGGAGGTGCAGCCCGTGGCTAAAGGAATCGGCGCAGACCGTCTGGGTGATTTTTACACCAACGGTAAGGTCCGCAAACGCCGGGAATGGCGCGGCCTGAAGGACACCGTGTACGACTACAAGTGCTGGCTGGGCATTATGGGTACTCTGGCAGGCTTCATCATCAAGCCCCGGAACATCAAGGCCATGTTCCGCTATCGCTGGATGGCCAACTACCTGGCCGTTCCCATGATGGTGGACCGGCACACCCAGGGGCTCCGGGGAGAATACCTGCGCATCTGCCACACAGAGCAGGATCTGATCATCAAGGATGTGGCAAAGCTTCTGGACAATCTGTTCCGGGGCGACCGCCGCATCGGCAACGACACCGAGTTCTCCAAAAAAGTGGTGCTGGTGGATGAGAACGAGATGACCGCCGTGATGATGGGCTTCCCCACTCTGAAAGGTCTGAGCCGGGAGACCCCCTCCACCTATGTCTCTGTGCTCTTGAATCAGACCGCCGCCCTGCATTATATTGACGTTGCCCAGGAATTCGGCCTGGCCGGTGACGTGTGCCCCATGCCCGAGGCAGAGGCCGGTGTGTCCATTGACGATGACGCCCCCGTTCTGGGTGCCTGCGCCATTCAGTGCAACACCACCTGCGACGGCTCTTTGATGGGCAACGGCGTTATCTCCAAGCGCCTGGAGCTGGAGGACGGCATTCCCTGCTTCCAGCTGGCAGCCCCTCTGCGCCACCGGGAAGAGGACGTGCAGGAGTACGCCGCCCAGGAGATCCGCAACGCCATTGCCTTTATTGAGGAACACACCGGCGAGAAGTGGGACTGGAAGTACTACTTCGAGTGCGCCAAGCGGGTGAATATCTCCACCAAGTACCGCCAGGAATGGCTGGATATGAATAAGACCGACTACCCCCAGGTCTTCGGCTCCAATCTGGCCCTGTACACGGAAACCAACTATATGGCCATCTGCGGCAAGGTTCCGGAATTCATTGAAGCGGACCGGAAGATCGCCCGTCTTGCCGAGCAGGCCTATGCCAAGAAAAAGCGCATGGCCAAGGAGTACCGCCACCGGGCCATTGTGTGGGGCGTGCAGTCCCACTTCTATATGGACTTCCTGCTGTGGCTGCTAAACTGCTGGGGCATCGTGCCGCTGACGGATATGCTGAGCATGGTCTCCACCAAGGAGCTTGTAGAGGAGGACACCCCGGAGAACCGGGAGCAGGCCATTTACGACATGGCCTGGCTGACGGAAAATATGATCATGCGCAACCGCACCCACGGCGGCTACAAGGTATTGCTTGACGAGCTGTGGGAATTCTGCGAGGAATTCAATGCGGACATGGTCATCCTCTGGGAGCACATGAGCTGCAAGGCCCTGGACGGCATGCACGGCCAGTTTGAGGAGAAGGCCCGTCAGCTGGGCATTCACCTGGTGTGGGTCTCCCACGACCTATTCGACCCCCGCATTATCAACCGGCAGGGCATCCGGGACCAGATCAACCGGTATATGCGCTCCGTTATGCGGGAGGAGCCCATCGACCCCAGCCTGGAGGTCATCCACGACGAGAATTCGTGGTAAATTTGCAACACTGTTGCCTTCCCACTATGGTTAAAAAGCCATGTCATTGCGAACCAGTCCCCAGACTGGTGTGGTAATCCCCCGGATTTTCAGAATTTCTACGTAGAAAAAGGAGAACAAACTCATGAAATATTTTGGCGGATGTGATTCCGGCAGTACCTATACAAAATGCGTCATCTTAGACGAGACCGGCAAGATGGTGGCGGATGTCACCCTGCGCAGCCGGATCAACTCGGTCCTCAGCTGTGAGGACGCTCTGAATCAGGCGGCGGCCCAGGTAAAGGAGCTTGGCTCCTATCGGGACCTGAGCTACCTGGTGGGCACCGGCTATGGCCGGAACAAGGTGCCCGCGGCAGATGAGAACATTTCCGAGATCAGCTGTCACGCCATGGGCGTTCACGTGGTAGACCCCAGCGTTCGGGCCATTATCGATATCGGCGGCCAGGACGTGAAGGGCATCGCCGTGGACACCGACGGCACCGTGCTGAACTTTGCCATGAACGACAAGTGCGCCGCCGGTACGGGCCGGTTCTTTGAGGCCATGGCCAAGGCCTTCGAAATGGATTTGACCGAATTCTCCAACCTGTCCCTGCAGGCGAAGAACGTCATTCCCATTACCGCCCAGTGCACGGTTTTCGCCGAGTCCGAGGTCATCTCCCTGGTAGGCGAGGGCAAGCCCATGGACGAGATCGCGGCAGGCATTGAGCTGTCCGTGGCCAAGCGGTGCTTCGTCATGGCCAAAAAGGCCGGCGCCGTGGACAAGATCACCCTCACCGGCGGCTGTGCCAAAAATGAGGGCTTGAAGCAGGCCATCCAAAAGGTGCTGAAGCTGAAAGTCATCGACTTGCCCGTGGACCCCCAGCTGATCGGCGCCATCGGCGCTGCGGAATTCGCCCGCCAGAAGGGTCTGGCCCAGGGCTAAGGAGGTAATCATGATCATTCTGAAAATTCTGGGCATTGCCGCCATTGTGGCGGCCGCGCTGTTTGTGCTGACCTTTGTGGTCTATTTCTTCAACCTGGATATGAAGCTCACCGCCGCGCTGGAGCCTATCTTTTTGAAGCACTACGACAAGATCAAGCGGGACCGGCACCTGTAATATGAAGCTCTACGACGAAATCATAGACGGCTGGTCCGCCCTGCTGAAGAATTTCTCCCTTCGGTCCCTACCCCTGTCGGGTCCCTGGCCGGACACAGGGGAACGGAATATGATCCTGCGCTCGGATATGGCCTATGAGTTGGGCGGCGGTTCGCTCCCTGCTCTGGGGGCCACAGCCGTAACCGTGGGCGGTTTTGCCGAAGACCGGCTTTTGCTGTGCGGTCCGGACCTGCCGGAGATCCTATTAGACGGCCCCTATGCCCGGCTGACGGTGGCATCCGTCAAAGATGGGCTCCCGGACCAGGGCGGCGCACTGTACCAGGCCATCAAAAAAATTGACTTCGTGCGCTACCATGTGAACCCCGAGGGCTTCATGACCCGCATTTCCGCCATCCAGGGCCGGGAATCCGCCCGGGTCAGCCGGGAAGCCCTGAAAAAGGGTCTCACCTTCGCCCAGGTGGGCGGAAGAATGCTGGCAAGCTACCATGAAAACCCTCAAATTCAGGCGGTGCGGCTGATCTATATTACGGACCCCGCCTTCCCCTATGGGGAATTGGAGGCCCTGGTCAAAAAGAGCCGGGAAATCACCCGGGCCATCGACCACGCCATGACCGCCGCCATGACGGACTGCAACGTATGCAGCCTGAAAAAGGTCTGCGACGAGGTAGAGGGCATCCGCCAGCTGCACTTCGGGCAGGAACAGCATTGAACATTTTGTTTTTCTTCACAGCGGGAAACGGGCTTGACTGTTTCCCGCTGCATTTTGTACAATGAGCAAAACAAAAGCCTCCACCATGCAGGTGGAAGCAAGGAGGAACTTATGCGTCTGAACATCTACCACACCAACGACATCCACGCCAATTTTGCCTTTCTGGGCCGGGTCTGCGCCTATCTTGAGGAACACCGGGCAGAATCGGACCTCTACCTGGACAGCGGGGACTTTCTGGACCTGAAAAGCCTTGTGGTGCAGGCTGACCGGGGCGGAAGTGCTCTGGCACTGGCGAAATTTTGCCGTATGGACGCCATGGCCCTGGGCAACAACGAGATCGATCTGGGAAGTGAGGAACTGGAAAAGCTGACATCCTTTCCACTGCTCTGTGCCAATATTCGCCGCAACGACGGAAGCCCCGTCCCCGGCCTGAAAAGCCATCTGATTCTGGAGCGCTGCGGCAAGCGGTTTCTCATCATCGGCCTGGCTCCCTTCTATGGGCTTGGAATGCTCGCAGACAAATACAATGTATTCTTCGAAATGGGGAATCTGCACACCTTAGACCCGGTTCCGGCAGTAACGCAGATTCTGTGCGAAAATCGCGGGAAATATGATTTTTCCATTCTCCTGTCCCACAGCGGCCATGCGGTGGACCGGGAGCTGGCCAAGCGCCTGCCCCCTGTGGACCTGTGGCTGGAAGGGCACTCTCACAGCGTTGTAACGGAAAAGTGCTGCTCCCAGTCCGGCATGGGGGAATTCCTGGGCCGGGTGACGCTGGACGTACAGGAGCAGGACATTGAAATTCTGGATTCCGTGCAAATCGAGCTTCCGGCCCAGGCCAGCGCCGAATTTATGTACCGACTGGGGCAGGCCCAGGAAAGTGCCGAAGCCATTCTCTCTCAGGAGCTTCCCGTGCTGCGGGAGCTGGACTTTGATCCCTTCCGGGAAAGCGAATTTACCAATTTCATCTGTGACTGCCTGAAAGCGGAATTTGGCTGTGACCTGGCACTGATGCACAGCGGCATTGCAGAAGGGTCTCTGCGGAGGCCGGTGTCCCGAAGGAGCCTGCTGGAGCTTCTGCCCTCCAAGCTGAACCCAACAATCTATTCCCTGCCCGGTGAAAAGCTGCTGGAGGCGGCAAAGCTCTCTCTGGACGAGGCCCACATCCGGCAACCCGGGAAGGGCGCCGGCTTCCGGGGCACCGTGCTTGGCTGCCTGGGCTACAGCAGCAATGTGGAGGTACATCGAGCGCCCTTCACTATGCTTGTTGACGGGCAGCCGGTGGAGCCGGGCAGGGTCTACACCGTCGTCACCGATGACTACCTGCAGCGGGGCACAGGCTATCCCAGTCTGGCGGTTCCCGATCGGGATGCCAAATTCGACAAGCGGTTCATCCGGGATCTGGTGCAGGAATACCTGACAGTGGAACCGGTGTTCCGGTCTGCGGCGAAGCATAGGGAAACATAACGTAGGGAGCAACGGCGTACCCGAGGGTCACCCAGAGGGAGAAATGCTGAAACATTTTTCAGCTGCTCTCGCCCGAAACACCCCTCCTCAGTCTCGGCTGCGCCGAGTCAGCTTCCCCGAAGGGGAAGCTCTGGAGGAGTCTCTTAGCGGATTTCTCCGGTTTTGAACATTTTCATCATTTCGTTGGTCAGGCTGGTGTCGTCGGGTTGGAGCTCGATATCCTCCCGCCTGACCCAGGCGGCGTATTTCAGTTCGCCCGGATCCATGGTAATGGCGGGGTCTCCGTCCAGGTCGCAGTAGTAACCCAGCAGCAGATCGTTGGCCACACCCCAGGGCTGGGACTTATAGTAGGTGATGTTCTTCACACGGACGCCGGTTTCCTCGAACACCTCCCGGGCCACAGTCTGCTCGGCGGTTTCCCCGATTTCCGTAAAACCGGCGATGAGGGCATTGTAGGCAAACCCCGTCCGGTATTTGGTCAGTAAAATGGAATCCCCATTTTTGACTCCAACGATTACGGCAGGCATGATCCTGGGGTAGGCGGTATAACCGCAGGTACACTGCATGGCCCGTTCCGTGGCAGAGTGGGTCATGGGTTTCCCGCAGCGGCCGCAGAATCGGGTATCCCGGTACCAGTCTGCCAAATGTTTGGCCGTGAAGATGGCGAAAAGGTCCTCCCTTGCAAGGCCCTCAGCACCCCGCAGCTCCCGCATTCCCCAGGGCCTGCTCTCCAGCGGCACCGCCGTTTCGTCCGTACACAGGTAGAATGGGGACGCATCTACGGTGAAAAGGTACGTAAGGGAGCAGTCCGCCGGGAACTCCTTTCGCCGGAGAAATGCCGGCCTCTCTCCCGCCCGCAGCAGCGCTTTGCCCTCCCGAAAGGCAAGAACAAAATCCGTCTCCCCCGGCCGGGCAGCAGGTTCATAGGCATTCACAAGGCGATGTGGTGCAATATCCTGAATCATCATTTCCTCCTATCAAAAAACGCCGCAGGCTTTCAGGCCTGCGGCGTAAAACATTTGGTTTTAATTACAGCAGAGTGGAGAAGTGCTTGATGGTGCGGACCATCTGAGAAACGTAGGAGTTCTCATTGTCGTACCAGGAAACAACCTGCACCTGGGTCTTGCCGCCCTCCAGGGGGCAAACCATGGTCTGAGTAGCATCGAACAGGGAGCCGAAACGCATGCCGATGACATCGGAGGAAACGATCTCGTCCTCGTTGTAGCCGAAGGACTCAGTAGCAGCAGCCTTCATAGCGGCGTTGATCTCTTCCTTGGTGACGGACTTGTTCACAACGGCGTTCAGGATGGTGGTGGAGCCGGTGGGGGTGGGAACACGCTGTGCAGCGCCGATCAGCTTGCCGTTCAGCTCGGGGATGACCAGGCCGATGGCCTTGGCAGCGCCGGTGGAGTTGGGAACGATGTTCACAGCGCCGGCGCGGCTGCGGCGCAGGTCGCCCTTACGCTGGGGGCCGTCCAGGATCATCTGGTCGCCGGTGTAGGCGTGGATGGTGCACATAATGCCGGACTCGATGCCAGCCAAGTCGTTCAGAGCCTTGGCCATGGGAGCCAGGCAGTTGGTGGTGCAGGAAGCAGCGGAGATGATGTTGTCTTCCTTGGTCAGGGTGTTGTGGTTGACGTTATATACGATGGTGGGCAGATCGTTGCCGGCAGGAGCGGAGATAACGACCTTCTTGGCGCCGGCGTCGATATGAGCCTGAGCCTTGGCCTTGGAGGTGTAGAAACCGGTGCACTCCAGGACGACGTCAACACCCAGCTCGCCCCAGGGCAGCTCGGCAGCGTTGGCCTTGGCGTAGATGGTGATCTTCTTGCCGTCGACAACGATGTTGTCCTCACCGGCCTCGACAGTGTGGGTGCCGAAGGGCTTTGCATAAGCGCCCTGCGTGGAATCGTACTTCAGCAGATGAGCCAGCATCTTGGGAGAGGTCAGGTCGTTGATGGCGACAACCTCGAAGCCCTCAGCGCCGAACATCTGACGGAAAGCCAGACGGCCGATACGGCCAAAACCATTGATAGCAACTTTAACAGACATGGGAATTTCCTCCATTTCATATTACTGCTTTCGCAGTCTTATCATACTGTCAGCACAGGCTCAATCGATACGCCTGTACGGATTTTATTATACTATAACCCCCAGTTAATGTAAACTGGAAATTCTGTCAAAACCCGTAGAATTTTTCTGCAAATTTTTGTGCAAATTCCGTTTTACTGGTAACTTACCGGGGAATCCACGGGAGCAATGGCCATATAGGTATTGCCCACACCCAGCTCCAGAGGCTCACCGCCCACAGTCTTGAACCAGAAGGGGCTCTCGGCATCGTCTGCGCCCCAGGTAATGGGGATGATCTTGCCGCCGTTGGCATAGTAGCCCTGGCCGCCGGCCTCAAAGTTGGCGGTGTAGTAAATGCCGTCGGTGGTGATGTCGGCCAGCATGACGATCACGTTGGTAAAGGTCTCGGGATCCTGGGTGTCGCCCAGCACCATGGCCTGATCGTACTGGTTGTAGACGTACTTCCCCAGAGCCGCATCATAGACCATGGAGGTGTCCTTGCGGTTGTTGCGGTAGGTGAAGGTCACGGTGACGTTCTCGGCGCTCTCGCCATTCTCCGGAGTCCCGTCCTCCCGGAAGCGCAGATTGTATTCCTTGTCCTCCGGCTGGGTGGTGCGGAAGCCCTTCTCCTGGGCCAGAGCCTCCAGCTGATCGCCCCGGGCGAACAGGCAATGCTCCCAGCCGGATTCGTTCTTAAACAGATATGCTCTGTCCGTATTCCGGAAGGAATAGCCGCTGTCCTTCTGCGTATCGATGTTGAACCGGTCAACACCCAGCTTCTTGGCATGGCCCAGAGCCTGCTCGGAGCCACCTGCATCGAAAATGACGGCATCATAATGCTTGGCGATCTCATTGAACATCGGCCGCACGGACCGGACGGAGCCGATGGCCTCGGACTGGGTAGGATCCGTAAACAGTGCCAGATCCCGGATGATGGAGCCGTTGACCCACATCTCCATGAGAATATCGGCATTCATAGTGCCGTAGTGGGGCAGCGCACCCCGGATATTGCTGATGGACACGGCATAGATGCGGCCGGTGAAGGGGGCGTCCAGAGTCTTGCCGTTCAGGGGGTTGGTGTAGACAGGCGCGGGCTCCGTGGTAGGCTCCTGCGTGGTGGGAGCTTCCGTGGGGGCTTCGGTGGTGGCCGGAGCCGTCGTGGCCGCTTCGGTGGCGGCCGATGCACCTGCACCGGCGCAGCCGCACAGGAGCAGGGTCAGGGCCAGCAGCAGGCAAATCATTTTCTTCATTTTTTCGTACCTCTTGTCAATGAAATTCATAGGTGTATTCAAAACCGAACGGCTCAGCCTTCGCTGCTCTCCTGGAGAATACCGTCCATGGTCTTGCCAATGGAATAATAGAACACATTGTCCCGGGCGGGCTGCAGATCCAGCAGCTGCCCACGCTTGGAATAGACATTGTAGCAGCCGTAGAGGATGGGGATCATGCTGCCGTCTTCCGCCACCATCTGGCACAGGTTGTAGAAGGTGCCGGAATTGGACAGGGCCTCCTTGGTCATGCCCAGAAGGGTGTCGTTGTTCAGCACATTGTTGGTCAACGTGCCATAGCCCTTGAAGAACTCGGAAAGATCGGAGTTGGGGGGCAGCTTGGTCTGACCCAGGTAGAGGTCATAGGTTCCCGCCCGCAGAATCTGCTGGTAGGTGATGCCTCCGCCGGAGCCGCCATATTCCAGCACACCGCAGGGAATGCCCAGCTCCGACAGGTGGGCGGCAATGTCCCGGGCCGTCCGCAGCCGGGCGGAATCGTCCGCATTGACCAGCAGCCGCAGCTTTTTGACCTCCCGGGTCTTTTCATCCCGGGGAAACTGGAAATTGCCCAGCTGGTCCAAAAACTTCATGGGATCGTAGACGTAGTTGGAGGCCAGAGTGGGGTAGTAGTAAGGAGAGCCCGGAGAGGTGATCAGCGTCGTGGGCTGGGCCATGCCCCGATAGTTCTCCTCGTTCAGGGTCTCCCGGTCAATGGCATAGGTCAGGGCCTTGCGCAGAACATCGGAATCCTTGAACCAGTCGCTGTAGAGCAGGTTGCAGCTGAGATACAGCAGCACACCGTTCTCTACCTCCCACAGCTCATAGTCGCAGCGGTACTCACCGAAGGAATCCAGCATGGGGTCTGCAATGGCCAAATTCAGCTCGCCGAACTCAAATTCATCCCGCAGCTGGGACTGGCTGGTGGCCTCCATCAGGGTAATGGTATTGGCCCGGACGGACAGCGTTGCGTCGCACCACCAGGAGTCCACCTTCCGCATCTCGGCCCCCTCATCGTTCTGGTAGAAGGCATAGGGCCCGGTCCCCACGGGGTGCTCGGCCCCTACCTCACTGGCTTTCAGAATGGGGATATCCAGCAACAGCGGCAAATTCTGATAGGAGGTGTCCAGGTAGAACATGACGCCCTGGCCGTCGTCGTGGAGCTTGATCTCCGCAATGTGGGTGAAGCGGCCCTTGTAGAAGTCGCTCTGCTGCGCCGCCTGATAGGAGGCCAGAACGTCGTTCGGCGTTACCCGGGTCCCGTCGGAGAACCGGGCGTTGTCATCCACATAAAACGTATAGATTGTGTTGTTGGAATTGACCCGATACCGGGAGCAGAGAATGGGTGTGGTCTCATTACTGCTGTTGTAGGCGAAGAGGCCCTGATACATCAGGGAGAACAGCACCCGGTTGGAAAAGTTCATGCCGATAATGGGATTCATGGACCGGTTGGGATAATAGGCCAGGATCATGGTCTGATCCGCCAGGGTATCCTCCTCCGTGGGGTCCGGGTCATCCTCCATAAGGATGGCATCCCCCGTGGGCACATAGGTGCTGTCCTTTTCCGAGGCGCAGCCGGAAATGAGTGCCGTCAGCGTGGCAAATACCAGCAAAAGGGCAAGCAGTCGCTTCATTTTGTCCCTCCTCTGCATACAATGACAGCCCCCTGGCTGCCCCGGTGACCCTGGGTCACCCGGTGGGACCAGAATCGGTCACTTTCACAGACGGTGCAGGCCGTACTGACCTCCACCTGACGAACCCCTGCCTGCCGAAGCACCCAGGCATTGACGGCCTTCAAATCCACCAGGTATTTTTCCCCCTGGGTGCGGATGAAGGGCTCCATGGCCTCGCCATAGGCTTCCCGCAGGGCCTGGGGAACATCGGCATGGGTTTCAAAATGGCAGAAGCCGATGTTGGGGCCTACGGCGGCCCGGATATCCTCCGGGCGGCTGCCGTAGTATTTCGCCATGGCCTCCACCATCCGTGCACCAATACCGGAAACCGTCCCTCGCCACCCGGCGTGGGCTGCGCCGACAGCACCGGTCACCGGGTCATAGGCGAGGATTGGGGTGCAGTCCGCAGAAAACACCACCAGGGCCAGCCCCGGCACATCTGTCACCAGCGCATCGCAGTCCGGAAGCCTGGGGGCAAAGAGCCCCGCCCCCCGGTCCTTTTCCTCGGCACGGTAGACGATGTCCGAGTGCACCTGCCGGGCAAGCACCGCATTTTTAGGGTCAAAGCCCAGGGCATCGCCCAGGATCTCGTAGTTTTTCACCACGTTTTCCGGGTCATCTCCCCGGGTGGGGGCCAGATTCAGGGAGCTGAGATAGTCCGTGCTGACCCCGCCGAAGCGGGTGGTGAAGGCATGGGGCACGGAAATCCCCTCCGCCGCCAGATATTCCAGGCTTCCCTTATGAATCGTTTGTATCATTCTGTTTCTCCTGAAGGTTTACTGCTGCATCTCCGCTTCCTTGTCCTTCTGCATGCAGCACTTTTTATACTTCTTGCCGCTGCCGCAGGGGCAGGGGTCGTTGGGGCCTACCTTCTTGGCGGCGGTGCGGACGGGGACTTTTTTCACGACGCTGCCGTCGTTGGCGCCGGCAGCGCCGGTCTCCTTGGCCACCTTCTCCCGCTTGACCTCCTGCTGAGGCTGAATGCGCACCAGGAACATCCGGCGGACGGTCTCCTCCTTGATGGACTGGATCATGGACTCGAACATCTGGTAGCCCTCTTCCTTATAGGCAATGACAGGGTCATGCTGGCCATAGGCCCGCAGACCAATGCCTTGCTTCAGGTCGTCCATAGCGTCGATGTTGTCCATCCAGTATTCGTCCACCACCCGCAGCATGACCACCCGCTCCAGCTCCCGCATGAGCTTGTCGCCATAGGCGGCTTCCTTGGCCTGGTAGGTGTTCAGGGCGATGTCGTAAACAGTATCCGTGAGCTTCTGGGCATCCATGCCCTCCAGCTCTGCCTTGCGGCTCTGGAGCGTGCCCTTGACGAAGTAAATACCCTCCAGCTGAACGGACAGCTCCTTCAGAGCCTCCTCATTGGCAATGCCGCCGTGCTGGCTCAGGGCAGAGGAAACCGTGGTTTCCAGGACGGAGCGCAGCATGGTCAGGATATTCTCCCGCAGGTCCTCACCGTCCAGCACCTTCTGGCGCTGGGCATAGATGACCTCACGCTGGGTATTCATCACGTCGTCATATTCCAGGACGCTCTTTCTGGCCTTGAAGTTCCGGCTTTCCACGTTCTTCTGGGCATTCTCCACAGCACCGGAGAGGATCTTCGCATCAATGGGGGTGTCCTCGTCCAGGCCCAGAGAATCCATCATGCCCATGATCCGGTCAGAGGAGAACAGGCGCATCAGATCATCCTGGAGGCTCAGGTAGAACCGGCTCTCGCCGGGGTCACCCTGACGGCCGGAACGGCCCCGCAGCTGATTGTCGATCCGGCGGGACTCATGGCGCTCGGTGCCGATGATGAACAGGCCGCCGGCTGCACGGACCTTCTCGGCCTCTTCCTTAATATGGCCCTTGTATTGCTTCAGAAGGTCATTGTATTCCTGCCGAATGGCGAGAATTTCGGGGTCTGTGGTCTCGGCAAAGGAATCCGCCTCGGCAATGAGCTCCTCGGGCTTTCCCTGCTTGCGCAGGTCCGCCTTGGCCAGGAACTCCGCGTTGCCGCCCAGCATGATGTCCGTACCTCGGCCGGCCATGTTGGTGGCAATGGTCACAGCCCCAAGCTTACCGGCCTGGGCCACGATCTGGGCCTCCATCTCGTGGTACTTGGCGTTCAGCACATTGTGGGGGATGCCCTCCCGTTTGAGCATCTTGCTGAGGATCTCGCTCTTTTCGATGGAGATGGTGCCCACCAGCACAGGCTGACCCTTAGCGTGGCACTGTTTCACCTGCTCCACAATGGCCCGGAACTTGCCGGCCTCGGTCTTGTAGACCACATCAGGATGGTCAATTCGAATAACAGGACGGTTGGTGGGAATCTCCACCACATCCAGATTATAAATGGCTTCAAATTCCTCCTGCTCCGTCAGGGCGGTGCCGGTCATGCCGGAGAGCTTGTCGTAGAGCCGGAAGAAATTCTGGAAGGTGACGGTGGCCAGGGTCTTGCTCTCACTGGCGACGGTGACGCCTTCCTTGGCCTCGATTGCCTGGTGCAGGCCCTCGTTGTACCGGCGGCCGTACATCAGTCGTCCGGTGAATTCATCCACGATGATGATCTCGCCGTCCTTGACCACATAGTCGATGTCCTTCTTCATCAGGCCCCGGGCCTTCATGGCCTGGTTGATGTGGTGGGAAAGGGTGGTGTTCTCCGCATCCGCCAGATTCTCCACGCCGAAGAACTTCTCCGCCTTGGCAATACCCTCAGCGGTCAGGGAGACAGTGCGGGACTTCTCGTCCACATAGTAGTCGCAGTCCAGGTCGTCCTTCTCCTCCTTGTCCTCGGTTTTGGCAAAGACCTGCTTGCGCAGGGTGGAGACGAACTTGTCCGCCATCTGGTAGAGCTGAGAGGAATCCTCGCCCTTGCCGGAGATGATCAGGGGGGTACGGGCTTCATCGATGAGGATGGAGTCCACCTCGTCCACAATGGCAAAGGCATGGCCCCGCTGGACCAGCTCCTGCTTGTAGATAGCCATATTATCCCGGAGGTAGTCAAAGCCCAGCTCGTTGTTGGTGCAGTAGGTGATGTCTGCCGCGTAGGCCACCTTCCGCTCGGGAGGGGTCATGCCGGGGATCACCAGGCCCACGGTCAGGCCCATGTACTTATAAACCTTGCCCATCCACTCGCTCTGGTACTTGGCCAGGTAGTCATTGACGGTGACGATGTGCACGCCCCGGCCGGTCAGGGCATTCAGATAGGCCGGTAGAATGGCCACCAGAGTCTTGCCCTCACCGGTTTTCATCTCGGCAATGCGGCCCTGATGCAGAACAATGCCGCCGATGAGCTGCACAGGATAGGGCCGCAGGCCGATGACCCGGTCCGCAGCCTCCCGGATGGCCGCAAAGGCCTCGGGCAGCAATGCATCCAGGCTTTCGCCGTTTTGATAGCGCTGCTTGAATTCCTCGGTCTTGGCCTTCAGGGCCTCTTCGCTCATGGCTTTATATTCGGATTCCAGTGCCAGAATGGCATCCACCGTAGGCTGAATCTTCTTCAGCTCACGCTGGGAACGGGTTCCAAAGAGCTTGGTAATCAGTCCCATTGGACATCTCTCCTTTCAAATTCCGGGGATGATCCCCGAAGCTTCTTCCATTTTCTTATAATTCAATGCATTATAACATATGGCAATCAAAAAATATAGAGTATTTTGTGAACAAAACACGCAAGAGAATTGACAATTGACAGTTGACAATGCGAATCAATCGTTGAACAGGAAAATTTGAGAAAAAGTGAAGGAAAAGCACCCCAACCTTCCCCAACGGGGAAGGGGGACCGCCGCAGCGGTGGAAGAGGGGCGTTCGACGATAGAGCGGTTCGTATAGCTGCGGCCTTGGCTCCCCTGAAAGGGGAGCTGGCTCGGCGTAGCCGAGACTGAGAGGTTTGGCTTTTCGGAACGAAAAGCCTCTGCCGTAGGCAGAATTTGCTCATTCGGCACGGAACCCCTCAGTCAGCTTCGCTGACAGCTCCCCTTTCAGGGGAGCCCAGTTTTTCCCTACCGCTCTCACCCATAACGCCCCTCTTCCGTCTCGCTTCGCGAGCCACCTTCCCCGTGGGGGAAGGTTTTTGAGAGCTTCAACGCTTGATTCGCATTGACAATTAAGGAGTCTCCCTCGGAAATAATCTCAAATCATTCAATATCGTCCCGGAAGGACACCACAATTGTCAATTGTCAATTGTTCATTGTCAACTGTCAACTGATTTTCCCCTCCCGGAACCCCTTCCCCGTGAAAAACGCGTCGATCTGCGCTTTTTCCGCCTTCACGCTGCCCTGCTGGAAATTGGGCTTGCCGCCGCCGCGGCCATTCAGGGCGGCGGTCAGTTCCCTGTTCAGCCCCCGCAGATCGCCGCCGGGCAGGGCCAGGCAATAGTGGAAGCCGTTTCCGTTCTTGGAAAATCCCGCCGCAATGCCGCCGGTTTTGGCGGAAGCCTGGTCTGTCAGATTCCGCAAGCCCTCGGGATTCAGGCCGTCCGCAAAGAAGAAGCAGTCCCCCATTCCTTCCAGGGCCGCCGCCTGATAGGCAAAGAGCTGCCGCTCCAGAGCCCCTGAGCGGTATTTCCAGCCGTTCAGGGTGTCCAGCAGCTGCTCCGCCCCCTGGGCCGTCTGGGTCAGCTGGGCAGAGAGGAGCCGGGAAACCTGCCGGTTCTGGTCAAACACCGCATTCATCAGATCAAAGGCCGCCCGGCCTGCCGCCATTTCGATGCGGGTGCCGCCCCGGCAGGGAATGGCAGAGAGAAGCTTGATGAGCCCGATCTCGCCCGTCGCCGCCACATGGACGCCGCAGCAGGCGCAGATATCAAAGCCCGGCACCTCCACAATCCGCACCGGCCAGGGCAGGGCCCGCTTGGTCCGGTAGGGGACCTTCTCCAACTCCTCGGGACCGGGGGCCCAGATGTGCAGGGGGATGTTTTTCCAGATGGCCTCATTGGCCTCTCGCTCGATTTCCGGCAGCTTTTCCGCCGGGATCACGGTGTCAAAATCAATGACAATGCCGGTCTGATTCATGTGGAAGCCTGTATTGTGGCAGCCGTACAGCCTGTGGAGAATGCCGGAAACGATGTGCTCCCCCGTGTGCTGCTGCATCCGGACAAACCGTGCCTCATAATCGATTTCTCCATCCACGGTTCTGTCCACGGTCAAGGGGCCGTCGCACAGGTGGACGATTTTCTCCCCCTCCTCCCGGGTATCCAGCACCCGGACGCCGCCTAAGGTGCCCGTATCCGCTGCCTGACCGCCGCCCAGGGGATAAAAGGCGGTTCTGTCCAATGTAACGGCAAAGCCTCCCTCCGTCTCGCTGCATTCCAGCACCCGCGCCCGGAAGGTCGCGCAATGGCAATCGGCATAGTATATTTTTTCAGTTTCCATAACTTTCTTCATTCCCTTTCATTTTCTTCCTTTTTCCCGGGAAGATTCTGAAAATTTCCTGATTTTCTATTATATCACATTTCCATTTTCTTTGCAATGCGGCAAATGCGGGATTTGCGTAAATGGAATTTTACAAAAATAAAGCTGGTTTTTCTGCCAAAAACGCGCTACAATGGAAAAAGAAAAACGAATGAGGTGATACAATGCCCTCTGCCTATGCCCATCTTCGCTTCGGCTGGGAGGTCCTGTCCGCTATCCCTACACCCTACCGTGCCGCAGCCAAAAATCTGACCCAGCTCTATAACGTCGGCACTCAGGGGCCGGACCCCCTGTTCTACTACAATCCCCTGGTGGAAAATGCCGTGGACAAGCAGGGCCATCACTGCCACGCCATGACCGGAAAAGCCTTTTTCGAGGCAGCCCTGGTGCGCTACCGCACCGCCCCCTCGGAAGGGGCCGCCGCCTATCTCTTCGGCGTTTTGGCCCACTACTGCCTGGACTCCCACTGCCATCCCCTGATCAATGCCGCCACAGAGGAGGCTGACCTGGACCACATGGAGCTGGAGACGGAATTTGACCGATTCCTGCTGCAAAAGGATGGGAAACTGCCGCCCCACCTGCAGGACTACTACAAATCTCTGCGCATGACCCGGGGCGAGCGGGCCACGGCTGCGGCGCTGTATGAGAATCTCTCCCCCCGGGCCTTCGGCTGGTGCGTCCGGAATCTGGCCAATGTGCACCATGTGGCCACATCCCGGAACCGCCGGTTTGCCAAGAGGCTTCTGGGCCTGGGCGGCAGACGGGGGCGGGCTTTTCTCATGACCGTTGGCCCCAACCCCATGTATGCCCACCTGGACGAGCCCATTTTCGAAGCCTATACCACAGCTCTGGCGGATTTTCCCGCCCTGGCAGCCCAGCTGGCCGACGCTCTGAAAGACGGGACCCCGCTGGGCCCGGAATTTGACCCCACCTTCGGATAAGAAAGGAAGTCACTATGGAGAAAAAATTTAAGCTCACGGCCCTGGAACGGAACTGGATCCTCTACGATGTGGGCAACTCCGCCTTCATCCTGCTGGTATCCACCCTGATTCCCATTTACTTTAATTCCCTGGCCGGCGCAGGCGGACTGAACGAAAGCCAGTATCTGGCCCTCTGGGGCTATGCAGGCTCCATATCTACACTGATGGTGGCCTTCATCGCCCCCATCTGCGGCACACTGGCAGACCAGAAGGGCTTTAAAAAGAAGCTGTTCGTAGCCATGATGCTGCTGGGCGTTATCGGCTGCGCCGCCCTGGGCGCTGCCTGGGGCTGGCTGTCCTTCCTGGTGATCTATGTTCTGGCCAAGGTGGGCTATTCCTCCAGCCTGGTGTTCTACGACGCCATGCTGCCGGAGGTCACCACCGATGCACGCATGGACAACGTCTCCTCCCAGGGCTACGCCTATGGCTACATCGGCTCCGTCATTCCCTTCATTCTCTGCCTGGTGCTGGTGCTGCTTGGAGACAAAATTGGCCTGTCCGCCGGCACGGCTATGACTGTCTCCTTCCTGCTGGTGGCCGTCTGGTGGTTGGGCTGCACATTGCCGCTGCTGAAGAGCTACCGTCAAAAGGCCTATGTGGAGCGGGCGCAGCATCCCATCAAGGATACCTTCCGGCAGCTGGGCCGCACCTTCCGGGACGCCAGCAAGGAAAAGCACATCCTCCTCTATCTCATCGCCTTTTTCTTCTTCATTGACGGCGTTTACACCATCATTGATATGGCAACCGCCTATGGCACGGCCCTGGGCCTGGACAGCACGGGGCTGCTGCTGGCTCTGCTCGTCACCCAGTTTGTGGCCTTTCCCTTCGCCATTCTCTTCGGCCGTCTCTCCGCTGCGAAGGACACCGGCAAGCTGATCAAGCTGTGCATCCTGGCCTATACGGGCATCACCCTCTTCGCGGTCTTCCTGAAAAGTCAGTGGCAGTTCTGGGTTCTGGCCGTCCTCGTGGGCATGTTCCAGGGCGGCATTCAGGCCCTGAGCCGGTCTTATCTCGGCAAGATTATCCCGCCGGAGCGCAGCGGCGAATACTTCGGCCTGATGGATATCTGCGGCAAGGGCGCGGCCTTCCTGGGCACCACCCTGATTGCCGTCATCAGCCAGCTCACCGCCGGAACCACCGTCCGCATTTTCGGCCAGGAGCTGCAAAACGAGAGCATCGCCGTGGGCACTCTGGTAATCCTGTTTGCCATCGGCTATGTGCTGTTCTGCAAAGCGGACAAGCTGAATAAGGCAAGAGGTTAAGCTTGCCTCCTCTCGGGCTGTTAGAAAAGTATGTCGCTGCGAACCAGTGACCGACGTCACTGGTGTGGC
>OLHA01000174.1_pt1 | contig 37096 bp, 27 predicted proteins | sample 1605961 | NCBI WGS metagenome assembly OLHA01 (sample SAMN03283288) | human gut metagenome | biome: human-associated habitat; material: feces | host: Homo sapiens | place: Peru | collected 2012
GTGGCAGCAACCGACAATATGTCGTTTTGATCCAACAAATTGCTATCCATCAATGGGGGCCGGTTTTGACAAGGGAATGTGGGACACAGACAGTAAATGCTGGGGAATGAAAATGATATGCCCGGCGGCGTTGTCTGCAAATTCGTCTGCGCCAATGGCGGTCAATCGTCGTGATATTGAACGCGGCATTGGAATTAAACGCGATTTTGACGCGACCGTATTAAATGGTGATTGTTTTGGTGCGCGAAAAACTACGGGCAACGGCACAATGGCATCTGTTAACGGAAAATTTGTGAATGTTTGGTGCGCGGGTGTATTAGATAACGCAGATGAAGAATTACTCAACGGCGAAATCACATTTGGTGTCCAACCAACATGCGAAACATTGGCACGTGATGGGTATGTTGCGGTTGTTAACAATCGATGCTTTGGCAAATATTTTGACGATACCGAATATTATATTGAATGTGATAGCGGCACAATGACGCCAAAACGTTTAATTATATTAAATGGCGCAGCCCCCAGCAGCGCCCAAGGTGCGACCCCGGTGGATAAATCTGCGGCCGATACGATGTTCAATAAAATGCTGGATATATCGCAAAAACAACATAAAAAATATTTCAAATAAAAATGCGCCACCGGCGCATTTTTTAGAGCATAGATAATAGATAGTGCGCAGCGGAGACGGGTGTCATAAAAAAAAACTTGTCCCCAAATGGGGACAAGTTTTTTTATCAGAATTCATATCTGAATTTTGCCATACCAGTTTGTGATGTGTAATCTTTGTGCAGATTCAAATCATAAACCAGCGAGATTTCCAGACCATTGTATTCTGCGGTCAGGCCAATTCCAAATTCCCCACCGAACCGGGACAGACGGTCGCCATCCACCACATAGGACGCTGCGCCTGGCATTGTAACGGTGGACATTGCTTTGTCAGAAACAAAGTCATACGTCGCCGCCGCGCGCAGTTCTGGGAACCAGTTGATAACCGAATCGTTTTCAATTGCGAAACGATATTTCATACCGGCAATTCCAGTCAAGAAATCTGTATCATCGCTGCTGACATAGTTCAGGCCGTTGTTGTACGAATCCTGTGTCACATGCAAATAACGCAGACCGATTTCTGGTGTCAGGCCAGACGCGAAATCATAACCGGTCATAACCTGTCCACCGAACGCGTCAGTGTCATAATCTGATTTCAGACGAACACCAAATGCGTCAACGGTTTCGGTATATTTTGACATTGTGTAATTCAATGCCGCATTGACGAACCATTCGCTTGGTTTGTACTGGGCATATGCAAATATGCTGTTGCTGTCAATTTCGGTATCGCGACCGCCATTGGCATGAACATCAGAATGTCCGAACGCATAACCCAAACCAATCGTATATTGCTTGTCAATCAGCGCATCAAACCCAGCCGACACGCCACGGGTATAGCCGTTAAATTGGCCATTGTATTTTGACCGATTGAACATACCCTGGGCCCAAATGCCCCGTGCAACATTTGACCAATCACCACCACTGCGGCCCATTGTGCCAGCCGTCGGCGCACCAGCCATACGATTCGCCGCCAGTGTCATAACTGCGCCCTGGACAGATTGTGCAACTGATTGAACGACCGGTTTATCAACTGGGTTTGCCTTGGCAGATTCAGTTTCAATATAATCTGTATCGCCATTACGCAATGCCTGTTGCACGTTCAATGACGCGATATTGACCAATTCGCTGTCGCTGTTTGCCAACGCTGCAACCGTATTTGCCGCAGTATTGGTCAGACCTGTTTCCGTCGCAATTTCTTCAACCTTTTTGGTTGCGATTGTAATTGCGCCATTGTCGCCCTTGGTCACATCATAGATTGCACCTGCGTCAACGACAGTATATTCGTTCGCATTTTCGCCAAATATATTATACGTTCCTGTTGTTGCAACGTTTAATGACACCTGGCCATTACCGTTATATGTTTCCGCCAACAGTTTACCATAATTATTTGCATCAATAATTGTTGCGCCAACCGTGCCGTCCAGTGTCAATTCTTTTTGTTGAACTGTTGTCGTGCCGATATTCAGGGTTGCACCATCTGCAATGGTCAATGCGCCATCGCCTGTGATACCGCCATCAATGGTCGTTGTGCCACCAGTGACTGCCAATTTACCCAGGTTGTAAATATCGTTTCCGACGCCCCCGGCCATATTTCCGGTAAACGTATTTTTCCCAGCCAGACTTACCGCCCCACCTGTGGCATTGTATATTGCACCACCGCTTTCACCGGCAACATTGCCTGTAAATGTGGAATTTGCAATATTAACCTCTGCAAGGCCGCTACCATTGTTTTGTGGGGTCACATTTGCTATTGCGCCACCAATCTTGCCAGCGCGGTTTGATTCAAACACTGTTTCATCAATAATGCCGATGTGTCCTGCATTGACAATCGCACCACCCTGGTGATTTCCACCTGTGGCAACGGCAGTATTATTGATAAACGTTGTCTTATAAATACCCTTTACCAAACTGCCCCAGGTTCCATTATTGATTGCGCCACCATTTCCTGCGATGTTGGAATCAAATACACTATCTGTAATTGTAGATATAGTTCCCTGATTACGGATTGCGCCCCCCTGGGATTTTCCACCAGAATTACCAATGAAAAGTGATTTTGAAATCAGATTTATTGTTCCACCCTTGACGCTGGCTGATGTTTTTGAATTGTTAATAGCACCGCCCATCGCCGCGGTATTATTTTCAAAAACAATACCAATCAGATTGTCCAATGTTCCAGTACTGCTGTTATACAACGCACCTGCGGCCTGTTTACTATTATTGCCAACAAATTTAGTTCCTGCGGCGATTTCCATTTTACCGTCATTCCAAACTGCACCACCAAATTTTGCGCTGTTGCCTGTGAACGAAACGCCATCGCCCAGTGTCAATGTGCCACTGTTAAAGATTGCCCCGCCGTTTCTATCTGTTTTGTTGTTTGTGAACTGTGCCCCATCTGACACATTCAAAACACCCAAAACTTGCGCGACACTGCCATTCTCTGTCGAGATATAACCATCATGTACCCCAGCTAAATTTTCGGTTGCATCAACGTCAACAACTAATCTGGTTTTGGTATCATCTGCACTTGCGCCACCGATAACGACCATTGCGCCCATTGCGGCAATAAATGCATGTTTCAACACGGCACGATATGCCGCAGTTAGTTCTTTGATTGCTGTGCGGGACATTTTCATGTGGTTCTCCTTTCTTCTCCAAATGATGACGATTTTCATCGTCTGTTAGTTTTATTTATACCATCTGTTTTGACACTTGCAAGTGCAAAATTATCGCCCCAAGACATACGTCAAAACAAATTACAAAAAACGCCAAAAAATTAAATTTCAACCATAAAAAATACCTACTGGGATTTCGTAAGTTGGCAACGGCAGTAATGACAAGTTTTTAATTTTTTATGCTGAAAACTTTATCACCAATAAAAAACGGGGCGATGCCCCGTTTTTTATGACAGTTTATGTATTACCAAACCACTGCGCAACTTTGGTTCAAACCACGTTGTCTTGGGTGGCATAATGTTGCCAGTATCGGCGATGTCAATAATCTGGCGCATGGTGACAGGATACAGCGCAAACGCCGCAACCATTTCGCCCGAATCAACGCGCTTTTGCAATTCGGCCAATCCGCGAATTCCACCAACGAAATCAATACGCTTGCTGGTGCGCAAATCGCCCAGGTTCAAGATTTTATCAAACACCAAATTTGACAGCACTGTCACGTCCAGAACACCAATCGGGTCGTTGTCGTTATACGTGCCCGCTTTCGCCGTCAGACTGTACCAATGGCCGTTCAGATACATACCAAAGTTATGCAGTTTTGCCGGCTTGTAAATTTCTGTACCCATATCAACAACATCAAACGATTCGCCCAGGCGTGCCAAGAATTCGTCCGGCGTCAGCCCGTTCAAATCACGCACTACGCGGTTATAGTCAATAACGTGCAGTTGTGATTCTGGGAATATCACCGCCAAGAAATAGTTGTATTCTTCGTTTCCTGTGTGATTCGGATTTTGTGCGCGTTTTTCTGCGCCAACACGGGCGGCGGCGGCGGTTCTGTGGTGACCGTCGGCAACATACATCGCCGGGATATTTTTGAATATTTCGGTTATGCGTGCATTGACCGCGTCATCTGTAATTGCCCAGAACGTGTGGCCGAAACCATCGTCTGCGACAAAGTCATATTCTGGGGCGTGCGACGCAACCCAGTCCGAAACGATTTTGTTCATTTCATCAACATCAGGATACGCAAAGAACACCGGTTCAATATTCGCGTTTTGGATACGAACGTGAATCATACGGTCATCTTCTTTGTCTTTGCGCGTCAATTCGTGCTTTTTAATTTTGCCCGACATATAGTCATCAACATTTGCCGCCGCGACCAAACCATACTGGGTGCGACCGTCCATTGTCTGGGCATAGATGTAATACATTTCTTTTGGGTCCTGGACCAGCCAGCCACGTTCCTGCCACAGTTTGAAATTTTCAACCGCTTTGTCATAGACAGCCTGTGAATGTTCATCGGCAATCGGATCAAAATCAATTTCTGGTTTGATAATATGCAACAGTGATTTTTCACCAGCCTCTTGCTTGGCCTCAACAGAATTCAGAACGTCATACGGACGCGATGCGACCTGGGCCGCTAAATCTTTTGGGGGACGAACGCCGGCAAATGGTTTGATTTTCATTATGCTTTCTCCTTGGGTTGTTTTTCATCAAATGACCCAAGGATTATAGCCGTTTTTATAATAAATCAAAGACAAATTTTTTATTCCATAACCTCGGTCACAGTCACGTCTGTTTCCACCACAACCGGGGCATTGTAATCAATTTGCACCGGCATAATTGTCGGACGTTTATTCGCGTCCAGCGGATGCGTCTGGAACGCAACCGTACCAAAGTCAATCGCCGACATATCAATCGCACGCACAGTGCGGTCATACATAGTGTGATAATAAATCACCATATTTTTCATATCTGTTGCGATTGTCCACTGGGTTGCCGACGGCATATTGTTTGGTGCCGCACCAACAGCGAACTGGACACCCGTTGGCACGTCAAAGTTATTCAGAATATGAAACGCCTGCATTGCGGAATCAAACGCGGTTTTCTGTTTCAGTGAATACGACGACAAAAACGACGCGCGAACGAATCGCGACGGCGGTGTAAAATCCCCCGGCAATCCGTGAAAACCACTGCCTGAACCGAACGCAGATAACTTTACGCCGTTCACATTTATCGGCCCAGCGGTCCCAGGAATTAAATTCACATAGTTATTCAGATTCGTCGTCTGCCACGGGAATCCTGGCGCATTGGTTAAAACGCCCATCGGGTTATCATAAAAATATGGATTTCCGTCAATGATTTCCAAAACAACCTGGCGACCATTTTTTTCTGTAAAACGCCAGTGAACCGTATCGGCGCGCGAATCAATATTTATCACGCGAATATTTTGCAGTGCATTTCGCACATCATCTATTGTGGCGCAATTTGCCAGCACCCACGACACCAACTGTAAATCGCCAATGGATTGCCCGGCCAGGGCCGCATCATAGGGCTTGTATTTTCCATATTTCGGGAAATAGAACAACGCCGCAGACAGCCCGGCCTCGTTCGTGCCATCTACGATAAATTCTGCCTGTTCCATACCCAGCCCGACATATCCGTATTTTGCAGTATATTGCATACCGCCGGGCGCATTGTCTGGCAAAATCGCCGTCTGGGTTTGACCGCGTGGAACAACAACATAGATATTGTCCATTTCTTCGCGCGACCAGTCTATTGTTCGGGCGACAACGACACCGCCGTCGTCGGATTTCAATGTGATACCCGTACAGGCATCTGCATTGTTTGCAGCCACCAATGGCATTGCCACCGCCAGCGCATAAAATATTTTTCTCGTCTCCATATCCGCATTATGCGGCGCAGCGGTATGTAAAATCTATGGGTTTGATTTCATAATTCCAGCGCAGGTGTCCAAATTGCGCGCACGGCCCCGAAATCTGTGCGTCTGGCCAACTCGTCAACCAGTTCCAAGATAAATTCACGCTGTGCATCGGTCCACGACAACGGCGCAATCACACGGTCAAAAAACGCCCGAACATTTTCGTATTCTGATGATTTCTGGATTTCCAGTTGTTCAAAATTCGCGCTGTGCCAATCACAGACCATTTCTGTTAAAACGATTTTTGGGATTTGACGCACATCGTTCCACGAACCAATATGGTGCGCTTGCAGATGATGATGTTCGTCGTGAACGCGCCTGTACAGTTCCAAATGCTGGGGTAACATTTTCATATCTGGGTGATACGCCATATAGTTGCGATATGCGTATCCGGTTTGATACGGTTCTGTAAATTTATCGCAATCGTGGGCCGGAAACGCCGCGCCCAGCAAACCTGCGAAATAATTCAAGCAATCTATGTGACATTGCGTCCGCACCAAGTGAAAATTGATTATATTGTCCAACGGAATATTCATAGGGGGCATAATATCATAAAAATGCACATCTTGCCACCAAAAGCGCAAATTTTGATTGCAAAGCAGAAAAAGGCGTTATATAATACGCGACACATTGGGGCATAGTTTAACGGTAGAACTCCGGACTCTGACTCCGTCAGTGTTGGTTCGAATCCAGCTGCCCCAACCAAAAATTTAACCGGCCTTGCGCCGGTTTAATTTTTGGTCGTGGTCGACGCAGTTTGACCACATGTCGCCATATCGTGTAAATCAAGTACGTTTAGCAGAAAATTTAACTTGGGACGATATGATAGAAAATATCAAAAATGTATTATCAAAATATTCACCGTTATCAGATAAATGGTCTGTTGGTCGTAAATCACATGAATCTGTATATAACGCCTTACGCAGATTTAACGAATTCGCATTGGTGGGTGTTCAGTAGGTGGTATCCCATGACAGTATTTTATATAAAGATAAAAGATATGATATTACCCACCCCATATTATCGTATGGTAGATGCAATCGCAGCAGTCAAGGTAGAACGAGCAAAAGGTTGTGGTGTAATACCAGAAATTATTGTTGATGACAGGTGAAAACATCTTTGGATTTTTATGTTATAACAACGTAATACGGAACAAATATTTTGCTAATGCCCAGTTGTTTTGAAGACTGTTTTTTGATATAATGTCTCTCAAAGGGAATGTAGAGAGATGACAAATTTCAAGACAGAAGATGAAGTTAGAACTGAAGCTGGACAAATTCTAGGTTTTTGTGATTCCGATAAATGCAAGTCAGGAGTCGGTCAATTGACAACGTTCAATAAATTAGGATTTAAAGGTATTTCAGACAAACCAGACGGTTGGTATTTTCCAAAAAAATCAACAGAACCTGCTATTATTCTTGAAACAAAATCATCGGATAAAGACTTGAATAAAAAGGAATGGGTTAATGAATTACTAAAAAATGTGAAGATAGCCAAAAAAAAGTACGACAAGGTTATAGGTATTTTATATAATGGCTACGATACAGTTGTATTTAAAGATGGCGAAAAAGTCGATTTACAAAATAAACTATTTGCAAAAGAATACTATTTGAAACTTTACAATCCTAATTCAATAGATAAAAATTTGATTTATTCTCTGACAAAAAAGATAAATGACAATTTGCATTTTAATTTTGGTATTAAAAACCTTAATCATAGAATGATATTTACAGCATGTGCATTGGTTGCAAAACGATATGGTGCTGTGTTACATAAAGGCATGAATTGGGATACCTTGAATATGTCAGTTTTGTCTACATTAAAGGAATCTTATCAAGATTCACGTAGAATAAATCAAAAATTAGATTTGATAGAAGATTCTTATAAGTCTATTCGTTGCAACTTTTCTGAAAATGCTAATGCTATTGATGAATTTATAGATGCAGTAAATGCAATATCAGAACATCTTAATTCCGATTACTGGAATGGAGAAGATGTTATGGGAATATTTTTTAATGAATTTACTAGATATAAAGGCAAATCAGAAGCTGGGCAGGTTTTTACCCCAGACCATATAACGTCTCTAATGTATAGAATCACAGGAACAACTTACAAAGACCGTGTACTTGACGCTTGTTGTGGCAGTGGAGCATTTTTAACCAAGGCAATGGCCAACATGATTAAGGAAGTCGGGGGAAATGCTAATGAAAATGCAGTTAAAGAAATAAAAAACAATCATTTATTTGGTGTTGAATTTGATAAAGAAGTTTTTACATTAGCTTGTGCAAATATGCTAATTCATAAAGACGGTAAAACAAATTTAACACAAGATGACACAAGAACACCAGAAGTTGGTAAGTGGATAAAAGACAAGAAAATAACTCGCGTTTTAATGAATCCACCATACGAAAAAAAATATGGGTGCATGGAAATTGTTGAAAACGTGCTTGATAATGTGCAAACAGGGGCAATTTGTGCATTTATATTACCAGACCAAAAGCTCGTTGTAGAATACAAAAAAACAAGTCGAATATTAAAAAATCATACTCTGCAGAAAATCATTAAATTACCTGATATATTTGCTGGGATGGCTGGCACAAGTACATCTATTTTTATATTTAAAGCGCATGAAAAACATGAATCCAAAGAAATCTTTTCTTGTTGGATTCAAGATGACGGTTTTGAAACAGTAAAAAATCAAGGTCGTCATGATATAAGAAATAAATGGCAAGGAATTGAAGATTATTGGGTTGATATTATTTATAAGCAATCCGGAGACGATTCCATACAATGGATAAAGTCGACAGAACCATTATGTTACAAGATGCCAGAGCAAGAATTTTCAATAGACGAAAAGGACTTTAAGAAAACCGTATTAGACTATGTCCTGTTTGAATCGCAAATAGACGAAAAGGACTTTAAGATAATAATAAGTAATGTAAGAGAGGTTCAATAATGGCTGGTTTATTATCTTATATCAAAAATAATCATGAACCAAAGCCTATTGATACTACCAAGTGGGGAAAGTTTAAAATTACAGACCTGTTTGATGTTTCTGGTAGCACTACGACGAAGAAATCCATTTTGGAACAAAGCGGTGAAGGCCAATACCCGTATGTGACCACACAGGCTACGAACAATGGAATTTTTGGCTATTATGCAATAATAACGGAAAAAGGAATGTGTTTAACAGTTGATAGCGCGGTTCTTGGTTCTTGCTTTTACCAAGAAAAAGATTTTTCAGCTAGTGACCATGTTGAAATTTTACGACCAAAATTCAATATGACAAAAAATATAGCACTTTTTCTATCTACACTTATTAATAAAAATGGAACAATGCTGGGGTATTCCTATGCAAAAAAACGTTCTCAAAAAGCAATACGTGCAGAAAATATTTTTATTCCAATAAAATCAGACGGCACACCTGATTGGGACTACATGGAACAATTTATCGCAGAAATCTACACACACACACGCACTGCTTGTCTGAACGTACGAAAATTTAAAAATATTAGCGTTTCTATTGACACAAAAAAATGGGGATACTTTGTTATTGGCGATGTGTTTGATATAAAACGACCAGATGCAAGAAGTGCCAAAAATTATGATATCGGTTCTGTTCCATTTATTGCGTCTGGAAATTTTAATAATGGTATAGAACGATATGTAAATGCAGAAAAAGAAGTAAATTTAGACAAGGGAAATTGTATAACAGTAAGCCCATTGGATGGCAGTTCTTTTTATCAAGAACATGAATTTGCTGGTCGTGGAGGCGCAGGGTCATCAATCTTAAAATTATACAATGATAACTTGAACAAATATAATGCACTATTTATATGCTCTGTTATAAAAAAAATAGGCAATAGTTTTAATTATAGCAAAATGTTATCAGCTGATAAATTATCAAAGATTAAAATAAAGTTACCGAAAAAAAACAATAACACCCCTGATTGGGATTATATGGAAACATATATTAAAAAGCATATTAACAATGCACGCATTCTAATAAATGGATAATATTTGTTGTTTCAGAATCAACCATTTCTATTTTGGCTTATATAGTTTATTATTTTGTAAATTTTCGTGTACCACGGCTTGAATTTAGTGCCTTTATGCGCGTTTTATGATCATTTCTATCTGACTGTTTTAGGCCAAAATCCGCCTGTTAGCAAGACAAAAGTATATAAATTAAAACGCCCCGGGTGGGGCGTTGTTTATTTCTTATTTTGCAAAGAATTTATCATAAACCTTGTGATTTATTTTGACCGGATACGTGCGAATCAAGAACGCATTATAATCGTCTGTAATTTCGCGCGATTGTGTGTTCTGTAATTCTTTGCGAACATCGGCCATTTTTTTCGCGTCCATTTTTGGCGCAACAAAATCCCCAGTATGCAGGACATAGAACGCGTCCGCACCATCAACAATGGAATTATCGCCGGCCGGCGCACGGAATGCCGCAACCAGAACGTCTGTCGGTGCACCCGATGTGCGCGACACAGTCACTGATTTTTTATCCGCCAATTTGCCCGTCTTGTTCAAATCAACCAAGATTTCGTTTGCACGAACGTATGCCTGTTTGCGTTGGGCGTCACGCTGCCAATCGGCAACCAGATTCTTTTTCACAGATGCAAATTCTGCGTTATGCTGGGGCGCAACCTTGTCCACGCGAACAATTACAAAACCCTGTTTGGTTTCAGTCAGTTCGCTTTCCAGGCCGACCTCCATATCAAAAATCTTGGCAACCATTTTGTCGTTCATAATTGCGTCTGCCGGACGTTTATCCGCCGTGAACGCACCCAGCGATACGTATTTCGCACCGTGACGTTTGGCCGCCGTTGCCATCGTTTCGCCTGCGATGATGTCATCTTCAACCTTTTGCGCGATGGCCAAACCTGCGTCATAGGCGTCAGGCTTGCTCATTTCTGCTGGAATCAAGACATACGAAACAGTGCGACTTTCCGGGACGATTTGCGGATGCGCGGTGTAATATTCCTGTAATTGCGCGTCTGTTGGTTGTCCAACCTTGAAATCAGAAAACTTTACCGTTGCGAAATCAATCTGTTTCTGGCCATAGCGCGCATTATATGTCGCCGTTGCCGCGAACCCAGGCACCGGCATTTTTATCCCAATCGCGCCAATCGCATACCCACGCAAAATTTGATTACGCAAGACATCGGCAAACTGGGCCTCGGTATAGCCGGAATTTGCCAACACGACATCAAACAGATATGCTGAAAATTTTCCATTTTGTTGAAATTCTGGGAATTCGCGAATTTCGCGCGCGATACGTGCATCGGTCACGACAAAGCCCAAATCATTTGCACGGTTTTCCGCCATACGCTGGGTTGACAGGTCGCCCAACACGCGCGCCGTAAATGCCGCCCCCGTTTGCGCATCGGTATAAACCGCACGCTGTTGTTCACGCGTCATCTGGGCCAACTGGCGCGAGCGTTCGGTATTATACTGTTGCATTGTGATCTCAGAATCACCGACGCGAACCAATGTGTTATCACCACGACTGCCCCCGAAAACCCATTCGGCGACGCCCCAACCAACAAAAGAAAACGCCAATATGGCAATTAAAACTTTTGCCACTGGTTTATCTGCTGCATTACGTAAATATTCTAGCATTTAATCCCCTTTTGCGATACCATAGCAAAACGATAGCACGAAAATCAACGAAAAAAAGGGGAAATTCTATGAAAATTATCGCAGGTAATTGGAAGATGAACGGAACACGTGAAATGCTGAAAAATATGATAGAGGCATTGCGTGGCGTAAAAACAAAAAATCGGGTTATTCTGTGCGTTCCATACCCATTATTGGGTGCCGAATCTGGCACTGCGTTTATCGGCGCCCAGGACGTCAGCCGTCACGATCACGGCGCATTCACGGGCGAGGTTTCGGCCAATATGATTGCGGCAACCGGGGCAAAATACGTCATTGTCGGCCACAGTGAATGTCGCGCATATCACAGCGACACAAACGACATTGTCCGGGCCAAGGCCACGGTCGCCATTGCCGCAGGTCTGACCCCGATTATATGCGTTGGTGAAACAATGGACGAAAAACAGGCCGGCAAAACAATGGCGATTATTGAATCTGGGGTTCGGGAATCAATCCCGTCTGATGCGCGCGACATTATCGTTGCATACGAACCACGATGGGCCATTGGCGCAGGCATAACCCCCACTGCCGACGAAATCAGCGCGGCACACACACTGATTGCGAACACATTGACCGATATGGGACTGTACGGGACACCTGTTTTATACGGTGCCAGTGTCAAGGGATCAAATGCCGCCGAAATTATGTCTATTGCAAATGTTGATGGGGTGCTGGTTGGTGGTGCATCCTTGAAACCAGATGATTTCATACCTATAATAACCAGTATAGAATAAATATATAGTGTGCGGCGTGGGGGCAAATCCGCCGCCCCCGCACCTGTTTCAGAATCGTATAAAAATAAGCAGGTAGAAAATATGGACGAAAATAAAAACACAGAAAAAAATATAAACGAAGTTGCCGTTGATACGGTGTCTGTATCGGATAACGCGCCCTGCCCCGACGATGTCGCAGACGAATGCGCCCCGGCGGTCGCCGAATTGGCCGCGCTGAAAACCGAATTCAACGAATTAAATGACAAATATTTACGCACCGTTGCCGAATTAGAAAACACACGTCGGCGCGCGGCACTGGACATAGAATCACGTGGTCGTGCCAGCGCAATGAACGTTGCAAAACAGATTTTGCCGGTTATGGACGCTGTCCAGGCGGCACAGAAAATCACGCCCGATGACGCAGGAATTAAATCTATGGCGCGCGCGGTTGAATCGGCGTTTGCACAAATTGGAATTACAAAAATTGAATCTGTGGGTCAGATATTAAACCCACAATTTCATAACGCAATCCAGGTTGTCGCCACCGACGACGCAAAACCGAACACCATTGTCCAAGAAATGCAGGCTGGATATATGTTCGGCGACACAGTTCTGCGCACCGCTATGGTCGTTGTATCTAAATAAAAAATGACCCGATTGGGTCATTTTTTTATTTGCCGTTCTGTTTTAATTTTTCATCACGCAGAGCCGCTATTTTATCTTGGACCTCTTTATACAATGCGACATTATACGCGTTCAACTGAATCTGGTGCAAGAATTCAACTTTATCAGCGTCTTTTTTCACAGAATTCATCGGGATACGTATAATCTGGGTTGGAACAATAGAATATTTGGTGTTATGAACGCGTGGCAAGAAACCATTGCGCGCCAACAAATCATACACAATCTGTAAATCAGAATTATTGCTCAAAAACAAATAGTAATAATTCACGCCATTACGGCTGCGAATTTTGCGACAGTTGTTGACCAAACAACCCAAAATTTTGATATCTTCACTGGCATTTGCGCCGATTGTTTTTTTGGCCGTGCCGTTTAAATAATCTTTGATATATTCAATTCCATTATAAATATTCATACCATCGCCTTTTAATTTATACAACTTGACGATTGCACAAATATTTTATTTTGTCAATGCAAAAAACAGATTGGAAAATTATATTCCCAATCTGTGATTCAGTTTCAGCATAAATATTGATTCATTACCAAATTCATTTGTGTTATTTGGATTCACACGATATATAAAACCAACCGCCCCATCAGTGAACGCCCCCAGCGCACGACGATACGCGCCACTGAACCGTAATTCACGGTATTCTGGGGTCAGATTGACATCACGCACACCGGCGTTTGATATAGCAATATCATATTTACCATTGCCCAGGTCGGTAATATCGTAATCTGCGTGTGCATACCGCATTGTGCCACGCGACACCCCCAACGGGCGCGATACGGCAAAACTGAAATTACCGGCGTCCAGTCCAACCCCAAACGCATCAGAATAAACGTCCGACATTCCCAGAATAAAATCACCCCCCGTCATATCCGATGTTGTCCGCGCAACCGTTCCGCGCAACTTGAACGTGACATCATCGGTTGGCCGATATGACAATTCAGTATCAACATACATTGTATCGCCAGCCCCCAGGTTTAACAGACCGCCCGACTGGGCCCCCAAAAATGTATCTGATTCACGCACATTACCAAATGCAGTCGTGACCCCGAACGTATTACCGTGCCACGCAACGTGCGATTGCGCCCCAGAAATCAGCCCCAACTGCGCCGGCGCATATTGCGACGAAATCGTCGGGTCATTTTCCAGTAATTCTTCGCTGGTAATTGCGCCCGAAAATGCGCGTGCGCCAAACGACCATTTACCACTGTTGTAATTCATATCTGTTGTCACCGCATTTGATGCCAGGGCCAAAATTGGATTGGTCAAACCATCAAAGCGCGACGCGCCATCGGTCTGATAATGTTGATACCCGGCGGCAAAATTCCACGCACCGTGTGCATAGTCCAACCGCATTGTATCCAGTCCGCCCATATTATCGTTGTATGCGCGTGGCGACGCAGTCATTGAAAAACTGATATTGCCAACCTGGGTGCGTGGCGCGGCGACGTTGTTTGTTCTGAATTCGCCCAGGACGTCCCCCATATACAACCCACGACGCGATTGCGCACCGACGGTAAATTCATTTTTCCAAATACGTGGCAAAGACATTTCCCCGTCAACGCTTTCCAGTTTATCAAAGAACGGCGCACTGATTGTTGCCATACGCGGACTGAACGCCGACGACGCCCGGAACGTGGTGGCGTTTGTTGCCGCACGCCAGTATGCATTACCATTTGCCCCAACAATTTTACCATCATTGTAATAATACAACTGTCTGTTCGGGGTCAGCGCGCGTTCCAAATTTATCAAACCATAGCCATAAACGTCCTTGAACGCGTTCAAATACTCGTCCGATGTTGCGATTTTGTTGTCGTATTCTGGGGGCAAACTGTACATAGCACGCAAATACGCCACCAGATTATCCTTGGTCAGACTGGTTCCATTATCATTTGACCCCAGGTATGCCCCATCAGCCGTCAACGCCAACAACATAAACACTTTGTCATTTGTCATATACGGAAATGCCCCCTGGACCGCCGCCACGGCCCCGGCCGCCGACGCTGTTGCCATTTCGGTTGTCGGGCCGGCCGCCGCAAAGCACCACGGATCAATACCATTGCCCCCTGTGCCAGAACCTGCGATTCCGCACTTGCGCGATTGATACATCACGTCATCTGATGTTTCAGGCGTGCCACGCGTATCCGTCCACATTGACAAATACAGTGGCCCATACGAACTGCCCGTACCATTGCCATAATTTTCAATACTGTCCGCGCTGGACGTTCCCGTGGCGTGTCTAACGGCGACAACCGTCATAAACATATGCTGTAAATTATTGCCGTATAACAGTGGCGCATAGTTTTCAAATGTCGCGTCCAGCACCGTTAAAGATTTCCCATCGCCAGACCCAAATTCAAATTCGCCGGCCGGATTTACGATAATCGGCAACGCGTTATTATACATACCAAACATAGTATTTGCCGCCACGCCCTGGGTTGTTGATGACGTATCTGCGCCGTAATACTTGTTTATAAACCCAGCAAACACTGTTTTTTTATCCGCGCCTGAATTCAGTTTAAACGCCGTTTCCAGTCCGCTCAAATCCAGATATGAAACCGCACGCGATTTTGGATTCAGCACCGCATTTGCAATCGCCGCACCACCCGCCGCGCGCGCAGCGAACATTGCCGTATAATTATTTATATCGGTGGCCTGTTGTGTTTTCTGGGTGTACAGATTATTGTTATTTACGACATATACCGCATCTGGCCGGTTGCCACCCGTGGTGTTCACATAATAATATCCATCGGTTCCGACATAAATTGCAATATCAGAAACCCCATCACAATCGGCCGAATTTGTTGCCGTACATACACCACGTATCACCTTGCTGCCCGTGGCCAATTTATACGTTGTGCCATTTACAGTAATTGTCGGATTTGTGACCGAACTGTCCCCCAACGCCAGGGACAATTTATATGATTTGCCGTTTATTGTAATTGTGTCACCAATTTCCATTGCAGACGTGCTGGTCCCTGTTCCTTTGGCCACTGTTCCCTGGACGGCCCCAGACGTTGGGTCTGTCACATCGGTCCAGGTATATCCACCACCCGTGCGCCATATTCCCAACTGGCCATTTGGAACAAAGCCGAACAAGTCGCCTGTGCCACGCGCGTTTTTAGAATTCCAACCACCAATGATTTTTGCCAGCGCACTTTGATTTGCCGACGCGAACGGATTCATCGCCGTCCCAGAACCCGACAAATCAAACCCCTTTTGTTCGGCCCCCAGAACAACCGTACTGTTTTCACTGGTCGGATTGCTGTAATTCAAATATTTATCTGTGCGTGCCGTTTGTGCATTTGTCGCCGCCGTCAGGCCATACACAATCCCGTCGCCCCGGTCGGCCGAACCCGTTGGGTTTATACCATTTTCGCTAATCAGCGACACCAGCACAGGATTCCCTTCGTATGCCGCCTTTTGTGGGTTGTTTGCAGAATCACGAAATGTTTTCTGGCCCATATATCCGTTGGCGAACGACGAATACCCGTGCATCATCAGCAAATAATTCTGCATTGGAACCGTTATGCCATCGGTTAAATAATTATTAGTCCCTTGAACCCCTGGCCGAAAATAATTAAAATCCCATTCAAACACGCCACCAGCCGACGGATTCCACAAGGCTAAATTTGCTTTGTACTTATCTGTGGTGTAATCAATTTTTCCATCCGCCGTCAGATAAGCGGGTCCAACGGGAATTTTCCCAGCACCGGTTGCACTGCCACCGGTATTTCCACCCGTATTATCATCACCACGATTACCACCAGATGATGACGATTTATTATCGTTTCCTGGATCAAAGACATCAGTCAACAATAACAGTCCACCAACAACAACGGCGGCCCCTGCCGCCGCCAGTGTAATACTTTGGGCGGACGACAGCCCACCGAATAATCCGCCAGAACCAGTGGTCGTATTTTTGGATTTATACTTTCGGATTTGTCGGTCACAGTTTGACGCATCGGCCCCATACATCTGTAAAATCTGGGCCGCGCGCACGTCATTATTCATCAACGCCGTGCAAACAATGGACATACCCGTTGAATCCACAAAGTTCACATTTGCGCCATTGTTTATCAACGCCTGAACCTGTTGAATATCGGCGTTTTTCGCCGCCGCCAACAGTTGCGCCGCAACCATAAATTCAGACGACGCCGCACGTGCCGCGAACGGCATTACAAACAATGAAAGCAATAAAATTCTGATGTATTTCATATAAAATTCTCTCTGTGTCAAATATCATAACACAGATTGAAATTATATGTCTATAAAAAAAACAGTTCGCATTTACCGCGAACTGTTTTTCCTGATGCGCAATTATTTTACGCGACGTTTGCCAATCCACTGGCGTGTGATGGTCACAGAATACTGTTTCAAAGTATCTGTTGCCGCATTGACTTTTTCGCGATTTGCGTTCACAACAACTGTGTTGCCGTTGCCAACGACGACTGCATTACCGTCACCAACAACAACCGTGCCTTGACCCGGGCGTTGGACAACCACTTCGTCGCCACCCACCACCTGGACACGTGGTGTTCCCGGCATACGGCGTGTTGCGCGACGCACTTTTTCTGGGGCCCCACGACCAGCGATTTTCTGTTTGCGTGGTTGCGTTTTGCGGACTGCTGGGCGCACTTTCTGTTTCTGTGCATCTTCCAGTTTACGTGCAGCGTCCTGCAAAGACTCGTTCAATGACGAAATAGAATCATTTAACGCATCTATTTCATTTGCCTGATTTTCGCTGATTGTATCGCATTCGTGATTTGCACGACGCAACGCACTGTTTTCATCACACAGGCTGTCAATCACAACATTGGCGCGTGTGGTAACATCGTTGGCTTTTTTGACAATCTGTTCAGTCTTGGCTTTGGCGGCATCACGTTCGGCGTATGCACTTTTTTTATCTGCGCATTGTTTAATGCCAAAGCAAAAAATCATCGCAGCGGCCACGCCAGACGAAATCCCCACCAGCATGTTTTTGTTAAATGGTTTTCTTATTAATGCCATTTCAAATCCTTTTGTTATATCCTTACGACACGCAATATAGGACAAAAGATTATTTTTGTCAAGTATAAATACATAATAATTTTATTACCTGGGTATTTTTGTGTTTTTTATGTTGTCCAACCTGCCCTTTTTTTGGTATAATTTACCCAAGCAGAGAGAAATGAAAACACGTATATTATTCTTTATTATTGGCTGTGCAACTGTGCCATACGGCGCATTTGCGGCATGTTCGGTTGCAAATTTAACCCGCTGTCTGGATTCTGTGTGTGCGATAAACGTGTCGTCTAACCCGGCGGCGCGGTGCCAGTATTGTGGCACATCAAACGCCGGCATGCCCGGTGACACTGGTATGCGCAGTGTTGCGGTTGGCACATCGGCGCGCTATAACATTTCGGACAAGGAATTAAAACGCGCTCCCAGCGAACCATCTGCGCGCTATGCGTGGGCAATTCAACAGTGTTTGACCCGTGTCACCGATTGCACACCTGATGACGCGTCTGATGCGTATGACGGTCTGATTGAACAATCGTGTCGCGCCGCCGGAATCAGTGCAGAAATGGCGTCCCTGCGCACGGCCGGGAACAAGACCGCATCGGCCACATCGTGCAAGACTAACATTTCCGCCTGTATCATCACCGACAATCATTGCACCGCGGATTACAGTGCCTGTGCCAGCGACAGTGATTTTGACAAATTCTTTGCCACGTGCAGTGTGGCCGCCACCGGTTGCGACGCGTACCTGGCGGAAATACGGACTGGTTTAATATCTGCGCGTGACAGCACGCTGAAAAACGCCGCCACTGCGGTGGACAACATTGTCAAATCATACCAAGATGCCCGTGATAAAAAACTGGCGACGGCGCGCGCGAATTGCACCAACAACGCCGGTCGCGACGCGTGTATCAAGACTGTATGTGAACGCAGTATGGCGAACAAGTGCAACAACAATTCGTCCGAAACATCAATGGCGACCAGTTTATGTAAATTCTATGACTTGGCGTGTGCAGTATTGAAATAAAACGGGAAAGCGGAACAAATGACAAACAAAAACGGCATTTTAAAAACAAACATTATATACAGCGTCGCTGTTCTGGCGTTGTGTGTATGTGCATCGGCGCGTGCCGCGAACGTTGTTCCGCGTGGCACATCATCGTCGGTGGCCGCCCGTCCAACCGTCACCCGCACCAGCCAGGCTGCATCGCGTATGCCAACATTGGCGGCGCACCTGGGGACATCGTCCACGACATCAACAACGGCGGACACAACGACAACCGATGACCAGCCGACAACAACCCCTGATGACCCGGTATCTCAAACACCTGAACCGGTTGCAATCATTGACAAAACGTCCCAGTTTGACAGTGCATTGGGAACTGGCGCGACCAGTTCTGTGGACACATCGGCGAACGACCGCGCAGAACTTATCCGCGCCCAGCGCGCAGCCCTGGACGCGGCCGACGCCACAAACACCGTTGCCACCGCCACGACCACGGGGCGGTCTGGGTGCGACACAGATTTACGCGCGTGTATGGCGGAAAAATGTGGTTCTGATTTCACAAAATGCAGTGGTGACACCGACACCCTGTGGGGGGACAAGATGGACGCCTGTCGTCGCAAAATCACGACCTGCACATCGGCGATGTATGCAAAATTCGCGCCCGAGATTCGTGCCGACCGCGATATGAACGCGCGTCTGGCGTCATATAACACAATTATTGACTGTGGCAACCGCTATAATAAATGTATTGTTGAACAGTGTGGCACCACGTATTCCAAATGTCTGGGCAAATCGGCCGGCGACACGGCGATTTCTGCGTGTGCCAGCATTGCGCGCGAATGCACCACGGCGGACAGTGGCCTGGCCAGTCGCACAATGAACGTATTTGCGACTCTGCGCCAAGGGGCCGAAGCCCAGGTAAAATCTGACGAGCAACGTCTGTATGCCCTGCGCGACCAGATGTCGGCGATGTGCCGTCGCCTGGGGGCGATGTTTGATGAACGCAGTTTGACATGCGTCTATACTGTGAATTTCTGGGCGGGCGAAAACCCAGAAACCCCATTTGCGTCCAAGAAACTTTATGCCGGCGACACATTTGATTGCACCCAGAATTGGTTTGGCATTGACGTCACCACGTTCAAAGAAAACGCATATCGTCTGACCCGCGAACAAACATCTGCGACATCATCGCTGATGGGATCTGGGGTTGGTATGGCGGTTGGTGCGGTCACATCTGGCGCGGTAAATCGTGCGATTGACCGGTACAAGGCGGACCGCGCCCTGGACCAGGCCCAGGACGATTACGACAAAGACTATGGTGATAATTCCAACGACAATGGCGACGACGACAGTGGCGACGGTGACAACAACGGCGACAACAACGGCGACGGTGACAACGACGATGGCAACAACGACAACAGTGACGAATAAACAATGAAAAAATTATTGACTGCCATTTTTGCAATCTCTATTACCGTTCCGGCATTTGCCCGAACGGTCACCGGGACCGTTGTGGACGAAAATAACGCCCCAATGATTGGTGCCACTGTCCAACTGTCCAGCGATAAAAAGGTCGGTACACTCACCGACACCAACGGTAAATTTTCATTTAATAACGTTTCCGATGACGAAATACCTTTAACTGTTACTTACGTTGGTTATAAAACACAAACAGTGCAATATCCATCCAACAAAGATATGTATAATGTCTCAGACGTAATCATACACATGCCCCCAAGCAGTGAAATGTTGGACGACGCTGTGGTAACATCATGTACAAAAGCATCCATAGCAAACGCAAAAAAAATCTTACGGGACCAGCATACCACAAAATGCGTTCCGACCGAATGCGAATCCGAACGATACAAATTAACCGGTCAAAAAAAAGCAACACAAACAACCGCTTATTCATGCACCACTGAGCCAGATTACCAGTGTGATAATAACGATGCAAAATGCGACCAAATCACCATTGGTGATGCGTGCGTTGACCAGGTTGGCGCCGTTTGCACCAGCGACGACCCAAACGCCGCAGTCGCAAAATATAAATGGGACGACACTACGCAAAAACTGAACTGTGCCATAACAGAATGTAAAGAACACTTTATGCTAGATGACGACAAATGCGTGGACAGCAATGGGTCTTGCACCGCCGACCAGATTGCAGCCATTGACCACGCCAAATCTGGTAAATTAAAAGACGGCACCTGTCACGTCACCGAATGCGACCCAGGATACGAGGTATTAAATGACGCCTGTGTTGAAATCAGTGGAAAGTGCAAATCATTACCCCGCAAGGCAAAATCTGGCAATCGTAAATGGGACGAAAAAACCGGCAAAGAAATTTGCATCGTCACCGAATGTGAATCTGGATACAGCATCAGCGATGATAAATTGTCCTGTCAGTCAAAACTGAGTGAGACCGAATCCCGGGCCCGTGTTAACGAACTGCGCGAAAACGCAAAAAAAATGCACGACAAAGAAAACTCAACGGCCAACAAATTGATTGGCGCGGCCGGCATTGGCGCAACTGGCATCGGCACGTCCCAGGCACTGTCTGCATTATCTGAACAGCGCGCGGACAAAAACGCCGAAAACGATATGCGCGCATACCTGGCCACAATCAAGTGCGACTATGGCACGGGCAAAACCGTCAATGGTGGCGAAACCGGCATTGAATTGCCGGGTGGCAACGAATTGACGCAATACGTGACCCAATATAAAACACTGGCCGCCGATTTAAAGGTTCGCAAAACCGCACTGGGGATGTCGCCTGGGATTGAATCTGAAACAATTATTGACGCGGCGGAAACGGGTCTGTATGACAACGCGGCGACCGGCAAAACCAACGGCGCATTTACCAGCCTGTCGCGCGCACTGAGTGACGAAACCAGTGCCGACGCCCAGGCCTGGGCCCAGCAAAAGGCCGACACCGCCAGCAAGTTAAAGACCGGTGCGATTGTCGCCGGCGTTGGTGCCGTGGGCAGTGCGATTGCCAACCTGGCGGTAAATTCCGGCGCAGACAAGCAAAATAAAAGCGACGAAATCCTGGCCAAATACGCGTCACTGTATAAATTGGAACGCGATGTTGCCGCCCTGCCAGCGGCGAAACTTCCACAGTGTCCCACTGGCGCAACCGGAACATACCCAAACTGCACCTGCCCCGACGACCAAACATACAATCCAAACACCAACGCGTGTGACACGGAGACCCAGCCCGAAGTACAACAGACGATTGGCATCGAAGAACCACAAACACCCACCCCCGAAATTGTTTTGCCTACAATAACAGAAAAAACATCAAACACAAACAAGGCCGAAATTACATTACCCAACGACCAATTATTTGATATTGGTAAATCCACATTAAAACCGGATGCGCAAAGTGCATTGACAAAATTTGGCACCGAACTGAATGACCCTGCTTGGAATAACTGCACGATAACAATCGTCGGACACACCGACCCGGTTGGTGGCAACCGGGTGAACCAACGCCTCAGCCTGGCCCGTGCCAATGCAGTCAAAGACGCAATAAACACAACAAATGGCAGTATTACATTTAAAACATCTGGCAAGGCGTCTGCGGATTGCACATGCGGTCTGGGTAATGAAAATTGGAAATTTCCATCTGACAAGGCATCCGATAGGGATTATACCCAATGCAAAACAAAAAAATATGACACACGCATAACCCGTGATCGTTATGCACCGTGTCGTCGTGTTAAAATCACTATGGACTGTTCCTCTTCTACAACACCAACCAACATCGTTAACGTCGCCGCTGCCGCTGTGACCGGCGCCACGTCCCAAAACACCGAAACAGGTGACCCAAAAACAGACAAACAGAAAATAGAAACAACCGGACAGAATATAGAAAACCAAACGGTGGTTGATACGAACAATCCAAAATTTCAAGCCCTAATGACAAAATTAGACGCCCAAACAATTCCCAAAGAAGTAAGTGACGCCTTTCAAAACTACTCAACACCCAAACAACCTAAAAGCACCAGTTACCGCCCAACAAAACTAACCGACGATGAAATAAACCTGCTTTCTACCACACTAGAAATATGCACCAACGACAACGGTTATCTTTATTTGAATAACCGCGCCATTGCCCAACCGGTCGCTTTTGAAGCCGTGTGTTTTACCACCGACTGCATGGGGAAATGTACAGAAAATGAGGACGGGGAACTTGTCGAAATGGAGCAAAAAACTAGCACTATCAATACTAATTTTTCACAACACAACTTATCCAATATAAAAGCTTTATCTAAAGGCTACGCGAACAATGACCCCCAAAAAAAATGGTGGCATGTATGGAAGATTGATTTTCCAAAAACAAATTAACCCTGTCCCCGTGTCATTCCGGGGCTTTTCTCTTTTGTCATTCCGGGGCCTGACCCCGGAATCCAGGTTATGGTGCAAATAAAAATGTCCCTGTGGAACAATGGCGACCACCCTGCGCCAGTAATTTTAGTATTTCGTAATCGGCCGATTTTAGTCCACAATAATAAAAAATATGATTATTCGGGTGTGGCTCGCGTTCGCTCGCACTGTATGGCCCCTATTCCTGCCTGCGCAGGAATGACAATACGCGCGCACCAGGTGCGACATCACAGACCTGGATTCCGGGACGGGGCCCTGGAATGACACATACGAAAACGTCCGCAACGGTGTGACCAGAGGGGAACGCGGTCCACGACGGGGTGACACAGGGGATTTTTACAAAATCCCACCTACGCTTTCTCACTATATCACTCTATCACTTTATCACTCTGTCACTAAAAAAAACCGCCTGGGTGGGCGGTTTTTTTTGGACACCATAAACATAACCATAAATAAATTACTCTTGGCACGCACCATACGATACGGCAACCGGATAGTTTTCTATGCACACACTGCCCGATGGGGTGCACGCCGCCTTAATCAACTTTATCGTTGGGGCGCCGGCCGGTTGATAGTTCACCTGGGCCGCGGCACACTGTTTCAAATCGGTCAATGTTCCGCACGCCGAACGCCACGTCGCGCAATCAACCACGTTCGCCGTTGGTGCAACCGTATCTGGCAGGTGCAGATTCCATTTCACATAGAAATCTTTCAGCGAGCCGATTGAATACGATTTACCAAAACTAACCTGTTCCAGACCGTCACCAACCCGACAGTTGATGTTGCTGCGTTCAACAAATGCCGTGATTGCCGTCGCCAAGCCACCTGTTCCGGCACCAACACCGGCACCAATAGCCACACTTTTCGCCATATTAGACTTTTCGCCGTTCAGTATTTCCAAATCGTCCAACACGCGCCCCAGGCGATTGGCGTCCAGGCGAATATCTGGTTCAGACTTACAACCCGTTTCCGAATCCGCACAATAAATCATCTCGCCGTTTCGTTTCGCGATGTTTATCGGTTTGAACGTGCATTTACCAGCCAGTTCTTCTTTGCTTTTTACGCTGACGTTAAACTTAGCATAGTTTTGACTGTTTTTATTTATATACCCTTCTGCCACCAACTGGTCAATGCACTCTGGCGTTCCTGTTTTACAATGTGCGGCCAAGATGTCAGCACACTGTTGCACCGTCTTATCTTTACACTTTGGAAAAACTTCATTGATAATTGCCTGCAATACATCGTCTTTTTCCGACGGTTTCGCAACCCAATGGATCGTCAAGGACCAAGTGTTTTTCGTTGACACACTGCTGACATTGGCGCATTCGTCCAGTGCCGATATCAACTGGGGATACATTACCGCCAGGTCAACGATATCTTCGCATTGTGTGCGATCCAATTTTTTAAAATCACCTGTAATTCTGTTGCCGGCATCCAGATATTCGTTCAAGATTGCAATCTTGCCCGACGCCTTTAACTGTTCGCCCAGTTTTTTCACCTGGCCTTCATTGCTGCAATCAAAATTGCGCGCACCGTGTCCTGCGATTGCACCAATACCGGCACCAACCAATGTTCCGCCACCGATACCAACAACGGCCGCCGTGCTGGTCTGGTTCATCAAAGAAAATCCAAACAGGTCTTTGTTGCACGTAAATGTGTCGCCGGCCTGTTTCCAGGTTTCGGCCATCTTGTCGTCGCCGGCCGCGCCAAACAACCAACTGTTTTTAATCTGGCTGTCTTTGTTATAGGCAGCAACGCGCAACCAACAATCCGCCGTCGTGGCGTCCCAACGCGCATAGTGACCACGTTGGCCATCAACGCCCGGATTATTATCGTTCACCTGGACGCCCTGGGGGTTGTTTTTCACCAAAACATTTCCCTGTTGCTTGTTATACGCGCCGGTGCGTTTGTTGTATTCAGCCGTCACGTTGCCACTGTTTGCAACCGCATTAAATGACGACCCATACGTATTTTTATCCAACAGACGGCATGTGTTTTCCGCCTGGTTCGGGGTCAGCCCCGTCTTGCGCAAAACAAAGTTATAATATTCCGGCTGAATCCGACGCGAGTTAAAGTCCAACCATACGTCCGCAGATGTGCGATAAATATTTTTGCAATCACGACGCACTGTGCTGATACACTTTTCCACCTGGACCGTGCACAGCCCCATACCGTTGACGATTGCGTTGCGCAAATCTTCGTTAAACAAATCGTTCAGACCGCCCGGCAACGCGCCCCCATTGACACAGGACAAAATATCCGTCATACAGTTTTCAACCGTGTATGTTGAATTTTTAACACCACCGTCTGGGCATTCTGGGGTTGGTTCTGGATCCGGCTTTGGGTCGTCCGGTTTGGGGTCTGGCTTTGGATCCGGGGTCGGATTTGGCGTTTCAGACGGCAAATTAGGCGACATATTCCCCACAGAATTTATTGGCAATGTCGGCATAGACGGCATACGTTCCACCGCAGCATTCGCATTCACAGACGCACGAACGTTTGCATACGACGCGCGCCCTGTGGCGGCGTCCGCCCCAGAAACCGTGGCAATCAGCCCCATCAACGCACCTGATATACCAAACATTTTCAGTAAATTCCGCATAAAAATCTCCTACTTTTATCCCCATTATTATGCCATAAAAAAGCCCTAAAAAAAAGTTATTTTTAGACAAAAACATCATTTGATTATAATCTTGACAAAAACATAATGTTGTCTATAATATCAATATGCAAAAAATTACAGACTTTATAAAAACCCAGCGTCACATTATCACGTGGACAATCACATACGTGTTTATAATGTGGGCCATATTGCGTGGTCTGTTTAATTTCAATATATTTTCGCCGGTGCATTGGTCATATTTGTTGCATTTACACCTGCGTGGATTCGCAGGCCTGGTATTCGGGATTTTAATTCTGGCGGCGCTGCCGATGTATATTGCAACAACGACACTGGTCGCGCGCAATGGCGCACCGTTGTTTAAGGTGCCTGTTCCAAAATTCTTGGTGCGTGCGTTTTCTGGTGCGCCCGTTGCACAACCCGAAAACGACGACGTCGCGCCCACAACCGACGACACAGACACGCCAGCCGACAAACCATTGCCGGATAATCTGCCGACTGAATTGCGCAGTGCGTTTTTGCGCGCACGCGAACGCGTTGGAAACGAACAGTTTTCATCGTTTGATGTTCGCATTACCGACGCAACCCCTGTCCCGGCCACCGCCCCAAAGGCCACAGATACTATGGGCGACCTGCCCTTGCCCAGCAATTTTGACGACGTCGGCAATTTCAGCGATTTCGCCGGCGACACAATACCCCAGGATTTTGACACACCGCCTGCAACGCCGGGCATATCCGTTCCTGTATTCAAGGACATATCGTTTGACGGATTTGATGACGACACCGTCATTGAAATACCAAACGCCACCGGCGAAACAACCCCAGACGTCGCGCCCATGGCAACCGAACCCAGAACAGACCACGCCACATCTGTGACTGATTTTCTGGGGGCGCACAATATTCCCATCGTCGCAACCGACGACGATGTCGTTGTCACCAACAAATACGCAATCGCAACACACGACGACCCCAGTTTTTGGGTTGCCGACGCAGACACCTGGTTTGCCACCGGCCGTCAAAAGCCATCACCTGTTGCCGCCGCAATACGGGTTGCCACCGCGCATAATGTGACGCCTGTTTTGTATTTGGCGTGCGACAAGATTATGAACATCGCCACCCGTCGCAGTGACTGGGAAAAATCCGGCGTTATTATTACAAGTGATTTAGGAATTTTGTTATAAAAAAACGCCCAAACGGGCGTTTTTTTACTAGAACTGGGTATCCGTGCAGGTTTCTTTTGAATCTTCCCAAGATTTACAATATTTACTGCCGAACAGCGGACTGCCTGTTTTGCCACATTTTTGTGCGCGAACGCATTTATGGCAATTCAATGTTTCCCAATCAAACGTGGACGTGATTGTTTCTTTATAGTTCCACTGGTTTAACTGCTTTGACCCAATCAGTTCGCCACGACCACCACCGTCGGCACCATTGGCACCACCACCGATATTGCCGGTCAAACCAATAGCCGCAACCGCAACACTCGCCCTAGTAATTGCCGCTGTTGCTGCTGCTGACGCCCCACCAGTGAACGGTATCGCGACCGCCGCACCAACCAACGCCGTTGCCGCCATTATTTTGCCGAACGCACCTTTCGGTGGATTTGGGGACTTTGGCAATGACGATGCATCTGCAAACGTCACACAGGCCACACGCGCAATTTCACGACGCGCGTCCAGTGCGTTTTTACCCTGGATTTCCGCCATACGTTCACCCAACGTCGCATAATCTTTCAGCATTTGGGTATTTAATTTGTCATATTTCGCATAGTAATTATCCTTGGCCACCTTCAATGCATGCGTTGCAATAATCATACGCATTTGTTTGGTCAGACCCGGGAAACGCGCATTGTCGCTGGATCTGCTGCTGATACGGTCGCGAACTTCGCGATTACTGCGTTTCATACCCTGGACCTCGCGTCCGGTCATACAGTATTGCACAGTTGGGTCTGCCTCTATTGCATTGATTGCGACATCAATGTTTTTCTGCAACACCGCCAATTCAGATTTTACCTTTTCCTTTTGCGCGTCAGACATAGAACTGCCGTCTATTTTTTTCAGGTATTCATCAACGCTGGACACTTTGCCGTTTTCATCAATATCAACACTTTCCCAGTATATCGTTCCGTCCAGCACGCCAGCAAACGGGGTGACCGGCCCCAGTTCTGCACTGGTTGAACCATCAACACGCCCCAATTCAGAATCTTGAATCTGGGATATGTCGGTGCGACATTTAGAATAATTTATATCCAATGAATTATCCGAACTGGAATATTCGCAAATCTTGTATTCCAATGAACGCGCGCCGATACTGTCATCGGTTGTTAAACCGTTGCAATTTTCGGTATCGCCACAGACCTTTATCATTGCGGCATTGGCGGCATTTTGACACTGAACCAGCATACTGTTATCAATGTTTAACATAATACCCTGGACCATATCGGCCAACTGGTCATAGACTGCATCGCCACGAATTTCGTTTTCGCCATAGACCTGTTGACAGCCAACCAACTTGTCATACGGGCACATACGTATAATCGTATCTGTGTCCAATCCAACGCATTGTGTATAATCCTTGCCACATCTGTCATCAGATTGCAGACACGACTTGACTTCCTGGGTACAGGAATCAACACGCATAGATGCCAACCGTGCAACAACAAAGCCCCAAATCTGTGATTCTGCGGCCTTGGCCGATGACGATGCGTCAATACCGCACGCGTTCAGCGGAATCTTGCACAGACTAAGGACGGTATCCGGTCTGGTTAAACAAAGGTCATACGAACCATCTGGGTCATTTGGGTCAATGGTGTCTTTGCACGCCTTTTGAAAACACGACGATATAGAAGAGATGCACGATTGTCTGGCGTTATCTTCTGCGATAAGTTCAGCTGATTTAATCTGTGGCGCAACATCGCGCAGGAATGTGTCCCAAACCTGGTCTGCAACGGCAACGCATTGTTTCGTGACATTTTCACACAACGGCTTTTTTGAAACCAGCGCGTCATACGTTGACGTTGAAATTTCAATCGTTGTTGTTGCGCCAACGATTGAATATGTTTTGTTTTTACTGCGACGGCTTTTATTGATATTGGTATTATCAGACGCCACAACCGATGCGCATTTTGAAAAATCGTCGCCACAACCGCCAGTTGTAATCATACAGTTTTTAAATTCAACCGCGCATTGCCCCAGGTCGTATTTGTTGGCCGTGCGATATTGTTCCAGTGCCGCCTCGCGCAGGGCCTTTTCTGCCGTTGACAATTTATTTACACTGGCGTTTTTCTGTTGCTTTAAACTGTTTTCGTATGCGGCACAATCAGACTTTACCCGTTGCGAATACATCATCTGCAACATAGAAATTTCACCGGCACATTCGGGCATTTGTGCCGCGCAAATCTGGTGCGACGCACGACGCAACGCGTCACCTGTTTTGCCGTCTATGCCACCCTCATCTTCGTCCGCCCATATATCATCATCACTGTCAAAATCGGCCGACGTGTTCCACATCGTCAAATCCAGCGATTTACGCGCACTCTTTTTATCATTGTCCCCACGCAAATCAGCTGCCACCGCATTTGCCGCCGAAATCGCCGCATTGGCGTCCGCGCCCATTTCAATTCGTTCAACGCCCGTGGTTGCCATCTGATATGATTGCTGGTCTAACTTCTCTATCTCGGCCAGGACAGAATCCAGTTCTGCGTTTTTATCACTGCACAAACAACGTCCACCGTTGGCGTTATCAATCATACAAAATGAATCCATACAGCCATCATATTTTTGCTGGCACGCCTCGCTAACGACAATGTTTTTGGTGGCCGACACGACTTTGGTCCCAGTACCGATAACTTTCTGCATGACGCCAGCACGCGCAACAACCCCCTGGCCAGACGCCTGGGGTGTGGCACTGCGCGATACGATTGTGCGACCAGATGTCGCACTGCGCGCCGTCGCCACCTGGGACGCAGTATTTACATTACGGGGCGTTGCACTGCGCGCCGTCGCCGCCTGGGACGCGCCAGAATTCGCTGCATTTTGACCACGCCGTTGAACCGGGGCGGCAGCATCTGCGGCAGTCAAAAATCCAGCAATCAACATAGAAAAAACAGCAAACTTTTTCATATTATGAACCCTTCCTAGTCATCTGATTTTATCATAAAAACCGGCCCAGTAAAAGCATATTTTTATATATTCCTATTTACGGACTTGACGTTTTTTATTTTTGTGCTATTTCTGATAAGAACAATACCCAGGAATCACAATTATGGAAAACTTTTATATTCCTGCATACACCGTGACAAACGAAGATTGGCGTTGGGCGCGCGAAATAACACGTGACGCAACATCTGTGTTGACCGTCGCCGGCAGTGGCGACCAGGCCCTGACCTATCGTTTGACCGGGGCAAAAACAGTTGACACATACGACATCACAAAATGCGCCGGCATATTGCAAGAAATAAAAACCGCCGCAATTCCAATTATGTCACGCCCAGAATATTACCAGTTATTACGCGAATTACGTCGCTGCACAAACGCGCTGAATTTGGCCAGTATGGAACGCGTTATCCCACGTATGCGCCCCCAGACGATTGACTTGATGCGCGACAAAATCGGCGCAATCGCGTTCAATCGCGGTTCACGCGTTGACGCGTTTCCTGAAAACTTGTTCACAGACGACGAATATAAACGCCTGCAACAAATAATCACAGGGCCGTTCAAGTTCTTGAATTGCGACATCGCCAATTTGCGACATCACACGACGCAACAATACGATTTAATTGATATATCAAACATATTTGACTATGGCTATGAACGTCCAGCGCAAATCAAAATATTGACCCAGTTGGCCCAATGTCTGGCACCCCAGGGTCGGATTATTTCAATGCCACAATCAAATAATTTTTCATATGATAAATTTAAAATTGAATTGGAAAACGGAAACGTCCTGGCGCACGAAAAAAGCGTGTATAAAACCTGTTTTGACCGAATGAATATATTCCAGCGCACACGATAAAAAACGCCCCGATTGGGGCGTTTTTCAAAATAAAATTATATCTGGACGTCGCGATACGCCCATAAAATTTTATTTACCGGTTGCACGGCGTTTCACTGCAACAGTTTTTGTTGCGCCTGACGCTTTTGCAGCCTTTGGGGCATCTTTGGCCACCTTGACAGATGGTTTTTCCGCCTTTTCTTTTGTGGTGGCTGGTGCCTGGGCAGCGGCTTCGTCAGCGGCGGCCGGTTTTACAACCTTTTTCGCGTTAACATCACGGTCAACCAATTCAATAATCGCCATCGGCGCAGCATCACCATAACGGAAACCGGCCTTTAATACGCGGGTATATCCACCCGGGCGTTTTGCATAGCGTGGGCCCAAAACTGTGAACAATTTTTTCACTGTGGCCGATGAATTGTTGCCCAATTCAGACGCTGTCAAACGACGATTGGCAACTGTGTCAACCTTGGCGCGAGTAATCAGTTTTTCAACAACGCTGCGCAAATCTTTTGCTTTGGGCAATGTTGTTTTGATTTGTTCTTTTTCAATCAAGTTTTTCGCCAAGCCAACCATCAGTGCTTTGCGTGCGTTTGTGTCGCGATTAAATGTGCGACCTGCTTTTGCGTGTCTCATCAGATTACTCCTTTGTATTTTTGTTTCTGCCCCAGACCATCTGGGGATTTTATTGAGACGCCACACCCTGATTCACACCAGCAGTGTGGGATTTAATATGCCAGAAAAATTATTCAAGCATATCTAGAAAATAAATTATGTGAGATTATTGGAGGCGATTGACGGTTCGCAGTGTAGTCAACCTACATAAGAACCGGCAATCGCGACAAGAGTCCACAGAATTTATTTCAGAAAATTATCAGAACATGCCAGATGGTGATGTTTAGTGGTGTCGTAGTGTAGTTGTCCTACATAAGACACCATCTAAACGCACCAGATGGCGTGCTATGGTAATTTTATTTGTATGGGTCTTCGTACTTCTTGGCCAACTCTGCAATATTTTCTGGTGGCCAACCCGGTACTTCCATACCCAGACCCAGACCCATAGCCTCTAACTGAACCTTGATTTCATTCAGTGATTTGCGGCCAAAGTTCGGGGTTTTCAACATATCGGCTTCGGTCTTTTGAACCAATTCGCCCAACCAGTTGATTTTGTCGTTCTTTAAGCAGTTGTTTGCACGAACAGACAATTCCAATTCATCAACGTGCTTTAACAATTTCGGATCAAACGGCAATGCGTCCTTGGCCTTTTCTTCTTCGGTCGGGGCATTGATTTGCGCCGGATCTTCAAAATTGATAAAGACAACCAACTGGTCTGTCAAAATACGCGCCGCAAATGCGATTGCATCTTCGGGCGAAACAGCACCGTTAGTTTTGACGGTCATTTCCAATTTGTCATAGTCTGTTGACTGGCCAACACGGGTTTCCGATACAGCCGTCGCAACGTTCAAAATTGGCGAGAAAATTGAATCAACCGGAATCACGCCCAATGGCAAACCATCTGCGTGTGCAGACGCCGGCACATAACCACGGCCAGTTGCCAATGTGATTTCCATATCCAAATTCGCGTTTTTATCCAGTGTGCAGATTTCCGCGTCTTTGTTCATAACCTCTACACTGCCAGATGTTTCAATCATACCTGCGGTCACAACAGCCGGCCCCTTGACTTTCAGGGTTGCCTTGTGCTGACCTTCGGTCAATGCTTTGAAATAAACACCTTTCAGGTTCAAGATAATATCTGTGATATCTTCGCGGACACCTTGCAGGCTGGAAAATTCGTGTTGCACACCGTCAATCTTGATATAGATTGGCGCGCAACCCTGCAATGACGACAACAGTACGCGACGCAACGCCGTACCCAATGTCAGTCCAAATCCCTTTTCCAATGGTTCAGCAACCAGTTTTGCTAAATTTGGGTTATGTTCATCAACCGTGATATTCAGCTTTTTCGGCTTTATCAGGGTCATCCAGTTCTTTTCAATCATACCGTTTTTCCTTTGGGCTTAGTTTATTATTTTCACCGTTCGGTTGCGCAAATTTCTTTTCGCGCGTGCGTATTTTATACCCAGCCCCCATAAAAGTCAAATAAATATTAGAAACACACGATATTTTTGCCCCCTGGCGTCATATCAAAAAAGTTGACAATCAAGAATTGTTGTCCTATGATTACGACACAAAAATAACCAAGGATTTTAACTATGAAAAAAATTGCTGTATTTTGTTTGCTGACGGCGTCATTGACGGCCGGCGCATACGCATGTCCGTGTCGCGAAACAACAACCGAAACAACGTATGAATCAATTCAAATAAGCACTGTTGAAATTTCAGACGACGCGTATGTTTCCGAACAAAAACCGGCACAGGTTGCCGCGCCTTGTCGCGTTCGTTCATCTATTGACCTGGCGTCACGCGCACGTAATTGCAACGCTGGCGTGGCACTGCGCCCAGTTCGCGTAAAAAAATATACCGAGGTCATAGACCATTACCAAGAATATCAACCTGTTGTGCAATACGTTCCATCTGGCACACACACAACACGACGTGTGATTGAATATTAAAAAACGCCCGACGGGCGTTTTTTATTTCCACGCATCTGGAATATCGGCATAGTCCGACAACTTGGTATCTTCTGTATACATATGCATTACGTGCGTTGCCTGGGCGTTTGAAAACTGTTCATACAACGGCACACCATCAGGATTTCGCGCCGACGGCCCGGTTAAATTACGACAACGATAGAACGTTGTGTCAAACATATGCGGCGCCAATGGCCCAGATATATTGCCGAACAACCCGACCGGGATTTCCCCAGACAACCCGTATCCGTTATAGAACGTCCCCAGGTACATATCGTTGGCCGGCGCACCAGAAATTCCTGAAAATAATCCCGGTTGAATTTTTGAAAACTTGCCACTGCTGGCAAATGTATAGCGGAACATATACGGCGCTGGCGCACCCACAATCCCAGAAAACAACGTTCCAGGAATTTCACCGCGCAAATTCAGACAGTTTGCAAACGTGGACCGAAACATACTTTCTGCGGGCGAACCCTGGATCCCGGCAAACAATTCTGGGGGAATCGTCCCCGTCAGCCCAATGCAATGATTAAACAAATCTTGAAACATTCCCTTGACCGGTGCGCCAACCAGACCCGAAAACAACTCGCCTGGGATTTCGCCTTTCAGATTTGTGCATTTGTGAAACATTCTGTAAAATACGGGCATATCCGTGCCGACACTGGGGAATATACGGCCCAAACTGCCTGAAATTTTTGCCAGATTTTTATTAGAATCAAACGAAATCGTGGTATTCTTGCCATTGGACGCAGCGTATGCGGTTGCAACCCCACCAATACGAACCTCGTACGCCCCAGGCGTGGCATATTGATGCGTCAGTGTCCTGGCACTGGTGTTATATTTTGCGATTTTTTCCGCCGTGCCATCACCCCAATCCACAGAAAACTTGCCGGCCGCATTTATCACAAAACTGAACGCGGTCGTATCACTGGTTGTCGTCGCAGTAAAATGATATTTAGACGATACAATCAACGTGCGCACCGCCTGGATTGTGACATTTGTGTTGGCCGCATAATTCGTCGCATATTGGGTTTGACGATATTGTGTGCTGGTCCCCAGGCGACTGTTTGCAGCATCAACCGCCGTCAGCAAATATCGCATATTTGCCGCCACCAACGGATTTTGTAGTTCTGGGTTATATGGGACACGAACGCCCCACTCGTGCTGAATCAAATCATGGATATATTTAACATTGACAATCGGCGCACCACCGACGACATTGCCAGTTTCTGCGCGCACAGAAACATTTGTGAACAATATACACAATACAGACAAAATGGTCACAAATATGCGACGCATACTACTCTGTCTCCGTTATTGTTTGAACAGTTGGCAAAGGCTGGTCTGGGACAATAAATTCGCCAGACACCGTGTATTTTCCAGCCAGTGTTTGATTGGCACTGTCGCGAACATCAACGCGATATGTTAAATTATCATACACACTTTTTGCACTGGGGTATTGTATCGTCGTAGATGCTTCGTCCAACGTATCAGTTTTATTACTCAACGATTCTTTGACATCAGATAGTTTTGCAACATATTCTTTGGACGCAATATTAGCATACGCGCCATCATTGCAAAACGATGCACCTAACAGCAGCGACAAAATCACTAATATCTGTTTCACTCTTTCCCCAATTTACCGCTAAAAATCGTATATTGCAGCAAACCCTTGACGATATTATACATATTGGAAAATTTACATCAAGCATATTCGTATGACGCTGTTCTTTTTTCATAGCAATAAACAATTCATAAAAAAACCGTCCCGAACGGGACGGTTCAAAATTAAAGAGAACGGTATAGATGTGTGCCGTGTGGCGAGTGCAGTGTACAAATGCTACATAAACGAGCCACACCGCGCACAGATATACCGTTATATAAATTAAATAGAATGATACAGATATGCGAACGGACGGGTTGCGTGGTGCAGTAGACCTGCACGAGCAACCCGTCCGACACATAGATGTGTTATTATATTTAATTTAGACGCGGCGCACTTTCTTTGGACGGCAACCATTATGTGGAATACGCGTCGTGTCTGTGATGGACTGAACAACCAAGCCCGCATTTGCCAAACCGCGAACAGCAGATTCACGACCCTGGCCAATGCCACGCATCAAAACGTCAACTGTTTTCATACCCATTTCTGCAACTTTCTTGCCAACTGCGTCTGCGACGACGGTCGCTGCATACGGTGTGGACTTTTTTGCGCCCTTGAAATTATTCGCACCGGCGGTCGCCCATGTCAGCACAGCACCAGACTGGTCTGTAATGGTGATACGTGTGTTATTATTTGTCGCAACAACATGTGCAATGCCGTGCGATACTTTTTTTACTACTTTCTTTTTAGCTTTTGTTACTGCCATTTTATTTTTAACCTTTGTTAGATGTCTTCAAATAACTGTCGTGTTATTCTCTACCTTATTGAAAAATTTAAGATAATGCTTTGGATGCGCCGATGTTGGTAAGCGAAGTGTACAAATGCTACACGAGCGCGCCAACATCAAGCAGGCGATGCATTAGATTAAATTTTATTTACCCTTGGTTGCGGAACCTGCAACAACCACACGCTTACCCTTGCGAGTACGGGCGTTTGTCTGGGTGCGCTGACCACGAACCGGCAGACGATTACGGTGACGGATGCCACGGTATGTCTTTAAGTCCTGTAAACGTTTGATGTTCATTGCAACTTCGCGACGGACATCACCTTCTACCTTGAAGTTTTGTTCAATATAATTAGAAATCTTAACAATATCTTCGTCAGTCAAGTCTTTTGCGCGCAAACCATCTTTCAAATTCAGTGCCTTGCAAATCTGGGCAGATTTGGCCGGCCCGATACCGTGAATATAGCGCAACGCAATTTCAATACGCTTTTCTGTCGGAATGTTAACACCTGCTATACGTGCCATTTTTTTATTTTCCTTTTTATTATTACCATGGTTTGTGTGTCGCCACACGCCCCGTTCTGCTGTCCCTGGTAATCTGCCGTCAGATTATCAGAGTATTTTATTTTGCCGCATAATTTTATACAAAACACGACAAAAGTCAAATCTTTGTTTCAGGCGCGCGCCCGTCTTTAACGGAAACGCCCCTTCTTTTGCGCCGATTTAATGACGCTGCGATATTTGTTCGCAACCAAATACGATTGCACCTGGTTCATTGTATCCAGAACAACGCCAGCCACAATCAGAACACTGGTGCCACCAATCATCAACGGCATACCAAAATGCGTATTCAAAATGATTGGCAATACGCAGACAACAATCAGGTACATAACACCAATCGCTGTGGTGCGTGAAACAACCGCGTCCAGATAATGCACAGTCTGTTCACCTGGGCGAACACCCGGGATATAGCCACCTGCGTTTTTCAGGTTTGTGCTGGTTTCTTCGGAATTAAATATCACCGCGGTTTGGAAAT
>OLHA01000178.1_pt1 | contig 36549 bp, 33 predicted proteins | sample 1605961 | NCBI WGS metagenome assembly OLHA01 (sample SAMN03283288) | human gut metagenome | biome: human-associated habitat; material: feces | host: Homo sapiens | place: Peru | collected 2012
CTTCATTATTCATAACATATACATCATCATCGCTGTCAAAATCTCTGAGACAAGGTATGTACTGCAAATAAGAAATTCCTATACTCTTAAAGAATTTGTAACTGTCTCTGAAAGTATTTGCAAGGTTCTTCGTAAGAACCGAAAGAACATTGAATTGCACATTATGTTTTTTAAGCAATTCGATGCCTCCCATTATATCGTCAAACGAAGCTGAGCCGTCGGGATAAACTCTGTATTTATTTTGTTCCTCGTTTCCGTCGAGCGACACGCCGACGAGAAAATTATTCTCCCTGAAAAATTCGCACCACTCATCATTAAGGAGTGTACCGTTTGTCTGTACGGCAAAGGAAACTTCGGCAGTCGAAGTGTTATATTTTTTAACGAGAGAGACAAACTCTCTGTAAAAATCTATCCCCCTGATAAGCGGCTCGCCGCCCTGAAAAACAAATCCCACAAAATCCTTTGAGCATTCAAAAGCGGAGGAAATCATTTTTTCACTCGTCTCCAAAGAGAGCATACCCTTATCGAAAACCTCTCTTTTTTTTGCGACAGCAGTATAAAAACAATATTCACATCTCAAATTGCACGCCGAAGAGGCAGGCTTAACCATTATGGACAGAGGCATCAAATGAGTCCTCCGACAACATTATAAACATTTATTGCAAACACAAGTCCCATAACGCAAGTGAAAATAACCTTAACGGTTTTTTCGCTCAGTTTTTTATTAAGAGTGCTTCCGCACAAGCCGCCGATTACGGCAGCAATCAAACCAAGCACTACTATCAGCGCATAGTCCTTATACGGAGCGAATTTATTAGTGGCAAACAGGGTTATGAGATTGCTTAATTGGCAGAAGAACACAACGCAAATGGAATACACCGCACCCTCCTTAACCATAAGAGAAAACATCAAAAACAAAATGGTGATATTAATAGGTCCGCCGCCTATTCCAAGAAACGAATTAAGTGCTCCGAGAGCCAAGCCTGTCATAATAACTCCGACAGGATTTTTTACATGAAAGGTTTTTGCATTTTTCTTATTAATATAGTAAACGGCAAAGCCGACAAAAAGCATAATGAGAATCGCTTGAATGATTACCACTGTGCGAGAATTACTAAAACTTGTAACAGCAAGATTAAACAATCTGTTACCGAGATAGCCGCCGATTACCGCTCCGAGCGAAACGAGCAGAGCAATCTTTTTATCGAATTTTGTCTTTTGAATTTTATGCCTGATTATGGAACTGATGCTCATGGCAAAAACAGCACAGGACGAAATAAAATTCGCCACATCAACCGTACAAAAATTAAGCGAATCAAGCACCGGTTCTCTTTGAATTATTCTCAATGCAAAAACAACTGCCGATATTATCATTATTCCTATCGAAAGCTTTTTGCCGAAATCATCAAGGCTTATCTGCAGAGGTGTCTTTTTCTCCTTCGTCGCATTCATAAGCTCTGCGATTTTTCCCATCTCCGTTTCCATTCCGGTTGCGGTCACAAGCACTTCCGCTCTTCCGTAGGTCACAAGACTTCCCGAATATACCATATTTATCCTGTCTGCAAGTGGTGCTTCGCAGTCAATCTGTTCAGCCGTCTTATCAACATTCGCCGACTCGCCTGTAAGCGCACTTTCATTCACCTGAAGCGAATGATTCGCGACAATTCGTCCGTCCGCACCCACCATGTCTCCTGCCTCAAGCAGCAGTATATCACCCGGCACCAGCTCTTCCGATGAAATTTCCGTCTTTCTGCCGTCACGAAGCACCCTTGCATGCGGCGATGACAATGCCTTTAACGATGCAAGCGATTTCTCCGCCTTAATATATTGTACGGTTCCGAGCACCGCATTCATAATAATCACGATAAATATAACTATGGTGCTCTCAACATTTCCCGACACCATCGAAATCACCGCGGCAACAATTAAAATCACTACAAGCAGATCCGCAAACTGTCCCATAAACACCGCAAACGCACTCTTTTTCTTCTCCTCTCTGAGCACATTTCTGCCCTTTTCCCGTATAATCTCTGCTGCCTGCTCCGATGAAAGACCACCCCCGCTTACTCCTTCCGCCTCATACAGCTCCTTCACACTCATCCTGTAAAAATCCTTTTTTTGTTCCATGCATAAGCCTCCTTTTTTATAACTTTATTTTGAACGCAGTTTGCAAAGCGACTGCGTTCATGAGCAAGTAGCGAAAGCGGATTGCGAATGTCCGCTTTACATCAGTTTCAGGAACCATGTACTCCGTTGCAAAATAAAAAGACCTTTTGTGCACGCCAAAAAGCGCACACAAAAAGTCTCGTTCAACAATTTCGTTCCACAGCCCCCGGGCATCAGCCGTACTGACGAGGACTGTAACATGCGTACATGTAACTACTCCCTTTTTGTATATGCGTTATATATACCACATTAATATGTTCCGTGTAAATATAAAAATAATGTCTTTTCCGTATCTTTTCCATTAAAATCACATTGAAATTCAATCTGTAAAAGACTATACTGTATTCGGTTAAGATTCATTAAAGAATCTTCCAAATGTTTCAACTTTTTGAAAGCTTATTGTGCTTCAGAACGGAGATTATATGAAAATAGATATGCACTGCCACACCGATGAAGGCTCTATAGATGCCCGCGTCGGGATTGTGGACTATGTAACAGAACTGATTAACAAAGGTGTGGACGGTATGCTTGTGACCGACCACAATTCATATAAGGGCTATGAGTACTGGCAGCGCATCAAGGGTGGGCTTGGCGATATCGGACATTTTACGGTGTTAAAGGGTATAGAGTACGATACCCGTAACGGCGGCCACATCATTATTATACTTCCTGACACCATAAAAGGTGCTGATGTGATGAAGGCACGCCTTATAGGTATCCGCGGACTTTCGGTTGTACACCTCGAGAAAATCGTGCACTCTGTCGGCGGAATACTCGGTCCGGCACACCCTTATGACACCGGATATTATGCATTTATGAACACGCGCTTCGGAAAGCTGCACCCGGAATTTCTCGAAAAATTCGATTTCATTGAGAGCTATAATTCCGTCGCAAAGCACTCCGCCAACGACTCGGCACATGAGCTTGCACTGCGCCTTGACAAGCCGCAGACGGCAGGCACCGACACCCACCGCCCCGAAGTAATCGGCACCTCATGGACCGAATTTCCATGCAGCATACGCTGCAATGATGATTTAATCGACGCGATAAAAGACCCGACCCGCGCCAAAAGACCTTCCGTGCCTTACGAGCTGTTCACCAACATGCACCGCGACCGCGGACGCATTGTGGAGCGCCTTGGAATCGTGGGCTACTGGCTGTACAACCGCGCCGAAGTACTCTACCACGGCTTTGGCAGATTCAGGCACAGAAAAGCCAGATATTAAGCCGGCGCTGTTTGAACATTGGGGCAGGTATTCCGCTGCGCTGGAACGGATGGTTATCTCATCTTTTTTCTTTGCCAAATGAAGTGCCTCCTTACTTTGTCATATGTCTCCGGATTGATTTCCTGACCAAACAGATGAATAGCTACCTCTTTTCCATGCTTCTTTGCAAGCTCTAAAAGCCTGTTCTGTACACCCGTTAGCATACCGCCGGTACCGCAAGCCCCATCTAACAAGACTCTATCTTTGATACAATGTGCTTTTCCCGAATATGTGTGCCGATGCCCGTAGAAAGCCTTATTCTGCGGGCTTTTTCGCATTTCAAAGGGCATAAACCGGCCTGCGAAATTGCTCCGATATGCTGTTACTGTCGCTGTGCTCATTCCGGCTGTGCCTCCTTTCCGAAACCCCTAAAGGGCAATCCTTAAAAAGTATGGGTATCCTTAAATTGTGTCAGAAAACCTTAAAAGGTTTACCACGCCTTCTCCAAATCCGACTCCGGGAAGGAATCGACCGTCCTGCCATCATCGAGCGAGACCATATAAAGCCCGCCGTTTATATCGATGATGGTTCCTTCTTGACCGCGCCAGCGTACTCTCACATGCTCACCAACACGAAATCGCAGAGTTTTTTTCTGTGAACCGAGTTCTGATGCCATCCCTGCAAGCGCAAAAAGGCCGAACAGCTTACCCGGCTTCTTTTGCCTTGGCTCCGCCTCTATCGGTTCATCTATGAATTCGTCATCGCCATAATGACAATACCGTTTTTCCAGATCCGCGTAGATGTCATCATCCATGCTAAACACAAGCTCTTCAACCTGCTCTTGCGTAAAGTCGCCAAGGGCTGTGGTCACGAGCTGATTCATACATTCCTTGTTGACAGAGCCCTGCATCTCTACAATCTCAGCCGGAGTAAATCTGACGCCTGCAGCCATCGCTTTCTTAGCAAGGCGGGAGGCATCCTTTTCATTCACATACATCAAGATGACTTCTGCGACCTGATCATGGCTTCCGAACGTGGTCAGTTCCGAAATCTTTCTGACCTGTGTACTATCAGCCCATTCATAGAATTTGTCGTAGAAATCTTCCCACGTCATAGTATCTTTGCACCTCTCATAGCCTGCTCTGCTGCCTGTATCATTGCCAGCTGTTCTTCGTTACAGAACGACTTCAGCTTCAGCATTCCGTTATAATGCTTCAGCGCCAGTTCAATCCTGCCCTGCTTCGTATCCGGATTCTTCGTAGTCTGAACCAACCTAACGCTATCGTTGATGATTCGTGCATGCTGCATAAGGATTCCAGTTGTGAGAGCAGATAGCTGCTCTTCCGACAGCTTCTCCGGATTCTTCGGAGGCTCTGAAAATACCAATGCAGCCCACGCTGCCTTATCTACCTTTTTCTTCTTCCCAAAACCGAACATAGGCTAATCCCAATCATCAAAAATCTCGTCATAGAACATCATCTCTTCCACAGTATACGGACGATTTTTCTGTTCCTTCTTTAACTTCTTGTAGGTCTTGTCATCCACCTCGATGGTACGAGTCTCCATGACGGTTTTCTTGAAACCGAGGAGTCCCCGCTTCTCGACCAGAACCTGAACTTTTACTTTATGTTTCATGATTCCCTGATCCAACGATTCTGCTTAAAGCTGCAGCAATTGCTTCAACATCTCCATGCGAATTATTTCTTCCAAGAGAAATCCGTATCGTCCCTTTGGCATATCTCTCATCTAACTTAATTGCTTTCAGCACATGAGAGATTTCGGTGTCCTGGCTATTACATGCCGATCCAGTAGATACGGCAATTCCCATCAAATCTAATCTGTGCAGGATCGCCTCACCATCCTTATCTGCAAAAGATAGACTTATGAGCCCAGGCAATGTGTCCACACCGCCATTCCTAATGAATGCTATATCCTTTTCTTTCAGCTTGTTCAGCAGTTCCTTTTCCAGAGATTTCACATGAGCCTGATTCTCCGAAAGTTTCTCGCAGTTCACTTGTAGGGCTTTTGCCATACACACAATGCCAGCAGTATTCTCGGTTCCTGCTCTAAGACCGCCTTCCTGAGAACCACCATCTGCATATGGAACTATTGCTGTGCCTTTCTTTACATAAAGGAATCCTGTCCCTCTAACTCCATTAAATTTATGTGCCGATGCAGAAAGCATATCGACACCAAGTTTCTTGACATCTATTGGAGCATGCCCTACCGCCTGAACTGCATCAGTATGGAAGAGAGCTCCGTGAGCATGGGCAATGTCACAGAGCTCCTCAATTGGCTGCACTGTGCCAATTTCATTATTCGCATACATCACTGACACTAAGCTGGTCTGGTCTGTAATAGCTTTCTCAAGCGTTATCGGTAAAACAACTCCCTCATCATTAGGATTCAAGTAAGAAACTTGGAATCCCATCCTCTCCATTGCCTCACAAGCATGCAGAATTGCATGGTGCTCTATGGAGGATGTAATAATGATTGGTTTCTTTTCTCCTGAAAGTCCGACACCTTTTATCGCCCAGTTATCACTTTCAGTGCCGCCTGAAGTAAAGAAGATTTCTTCTGGAGAAGCCCCTATACACTCAGCAATAATCTCACGGGACTCCTTTATTGCTTTTTTGGGAATCCTTGAGAAAGCGTATGGCTGTGATGGATTCCCATACTCCTCGAGGAGAAATGGTTTCATCGCTTCAAAGGCATCTATATCCAGTTTTGTAGTTGCAGCATTATCTGCATATACGATTTCCTTCATAGACACCTCTACATAAAAAGTTTGCAGCCCTCGGCTTTAAACTCTTCGATTTTATCCAACAGCTCTTCGACCGTACATTCAAGATACTCAGCGAGGCAATCCATACAATAGAAGTTCTGAATTTGTTCACCGAGGAGTTTTTTGTTGATACCCACAGTATCTTTGTCAAGGTCTGTCTTGCCGCATATTACGCACTCATACTTCATCTTCGATACTCCTTAAGCTAAAGGTTGGCATCTGCTTGTCCTCATTCTTATATTCAGAATCAAGGATAGAAAGCTGCCTCCATATAATCTTTCGCATATTCACAGCAGGTCTGAGACAATACCGATTGAACAGCTTCATGTCAACATCCTCCGGTCTGCGCCACTGAGGGAAAAGGAGCTTTAAATAAGCCGTTGCAATACGTTTTACCGCCTCCGTATGTCTTACATATGCATTGTCGGAGACTTCCACAATCCTATCTACAATCGCTCTGTAGCTTGCATCATCTCTCAGCATATGCAACACAGTGCAGAAGTATTCCGAATTCAATGCCCAGCCAGAGACCTTCAGGTCATCCCGCATATTAGGAATATCCCAGCCCTTGATAAATCCATGAATACGGTCAACAAGTGCACTCTCCTGGAACAGTGTAGGAAGTTCACCAAACATGCTTGAGTACTCATCCATGTTTTCGATGGCGATGTTACCAAGCAGAACAACTCCTGCAAAAGACTCGCCCTCGTATCCGCCAATATTAAACCTTCCCCGCTCCATATAACCTTGCATAATGGAACGCATCTCGCTGATGTCGTTAAAGGTTACGAGCTTCACTTCATCAATCGCCACAAAATCGTTGCCAATAATGAAGCCGGGAGTACGGCGAGATGTATCATAAAACATCTTGGCTCGGGTTATTTTACCGCCGTCGGTAAGCAATCCATATTTACTTACATTACCAAACACATAGGATTTTCCTGTCCCCTTTGGAGCAAGTTCCAGCAGATTAAGCCTTTTCTCTAAAAAGGGAAGAAGTCGTGTGAGCATAGCCAGTTTTTCGCTCTCATCCTTATAGCCAGACGCATTGTAATCAATGGCTCCGAGCAGAATATCAATCCATTCAGAGATTTCAAACTCACCACGAACATCCTTGTAATAATCAAGGTCCGCCATATACGGGCAGAAATTTGTGAATCCTGTCATTTTAATCTTGCCCGGAATCTTCGGCTTTACAGTATCATCCGGGAGCCTGTATCCCAATTCAATGATACCCCATGTTTCCTGTCCTTTTGTCAATTCATCCTTATAATGCTCCCATACCGGAGGCTCTATGATTGTCTCCTTATTGGTCAAGCCAAAATTCGGAAGGGAGAAAGATATATCACCGGTCTTGATATCGATATCAATCCCAACTTTCGTTAGAATCTTTACCCTTTCGTTTTCATAAATAATTCTGTTTTTTATACTAATCCATTCCTCTTTCTTCGGGAGATAGGTCTTGATGAACTCTGTAACTTCCTCCACATCATAGTTACCCTCATCATCCTCGAACTTCTTAAGAACCCAATCCCTAAGGAATGAAGGCAGTCCAAGGGAAGAAAAGAAATTACTTTTCTTCAGATCCTTGTATACCACCATATCTTCAAAGCATTCTCGAAGCTTGTTTTCCATCAATTACACCTCCTACAGCAGGTCTCTTTCCCGTTGACCTTCTCTCTTTATGATCAAGGGGAGATTTTCAGCTATAACATTGTCTTCTGAATAAACAGTCACAGAGTATTTACCCGGCTTCTTGAGGTCTGGCATATCAACTCTGTAGAAATTATTGCCTACCTCTACAGCATCATATCTCTTTCCATCGACACCTACGCTTACGTCAGACATCTCAGCGGTCATGAATAGTTTCATGGCTGCTTTCTTTCTGAAACTTACCTCTATCTCGAGAACATCCGCAAAATCAACACCAGAGGCATCTACTGGCATCAAATGCACTTCAATCGTAACATCACCATAGGTGAACTCGATAATAGGAACGCAGATTTCCTCAAGCGTAGCACCGCCATGCACTTCAACATTAGCTTTTCTTGCGCCTTTAAACCTGTCGTAATTTGCAAGTGCCCAGAAATCTCCTACGTCTGTAGCATAATCCGGCTGAACATCAATTTCGCTCTTCAGGCAGCATCGACCGGAGTGTTGTCCCTTTTCTGCCATCTCCCAGATATTCTCTGTATCATGAAGTACAGCCAGTCTGCTTGCACCATGGTCTGCAATCATTACAGCACTCTGGATATCTCCATCAATCAACTTATTTCGGATTTTCTCCAGCGTATCGTGTATTACTTCCAGTTCTTTTGTCAAGTAAAGAGGAAGCTTTGAATTGCTGTAATAATCATAATCGTATTTGCCGTGATGCTTAATTTCATCGATATCCTTGATAGAAACCACCTGGTTTTCCGGCCAAGGCTCAAGAAATTCCTTATTCGTAAATGTCAGCGAAGGAAGTTCGCTCCGGCATACACTCACCTTTGTGCGCAGTCCCAGTACCTTGCACTCCTCCAAAATGTATCCCAGATATTCCACGCCCATTGCATCCATAAAATACAGCAGAGCGTTCTTGGTCTTTAACTTTTCAATCTTCGAGGAGCGTGGCTCCAAGATCAGGTTGTAATCTCTCTTGACCGCCTGTTCCAGAACAACTTCATAAAATTCAGGTAAGAGCTTGTTAATAATCTTCTGATATTTATAATCCTGGAAATATGTATCCAACAGCTCATTCTTGAAGCGGAACGGCAGCATATAAGCATACAATGTCGGATAGACATGGTTGAGGATACCAATCAGCTCGTCCCTTTGATATTCAAGCCCATGCTGATCTAAAAAGGCAAATATAGCTTCTCGTTCCTGCTGGGTATTATCTGTAAGGTAATAAATTGCATCTTTCCCCTTGCCGACAACAACCTTGCAGAAAGAGGTCAATTCAGCCGACGGATTTCCAATCTGGTTCAGCAAAGTTTTCCTGCTCTCATAACATTCCCAGAAATCTTTATCCTTATGATTTTTACTGAGTATCCCCCTATAAACCTTCGTAACAAGGTCTCTGATGCTTGAGGAATGTACAGCGGCATCATTAAGACACCAATGATTCTTTGCACCAAACAGCTTTAGCCCAACAAAATACAGCCACATTCGTTCTGCCTGCATCTTTGCAAAGGAGGCGGCATGAATCTCCAACGTGAGATGATTTCCAAACTCATCATCAATCACGTCAACCCATCCTGGCCTTTTCTCAAACCGATCAAGGGCATATTTCCATTGGGCGTCCGTTCCTATTGCTTCACTCACTTCCGAAGTTTTCGGATCTTTTTGAAGCAGAACGTCATAGGCTTTTGACAAGCCATTGATTATATACAGGGCATTGGGGAACTGCTCTTTCGCGCATTTCGTGCGAATATAAAGTCTGCTGTCAGTGGATGTTTCTACCGTAGCAGCAAAATTATTAATGCCATTCACAGCATTTATTCTTGCTGGCAGGGAAAGCTGTGGATCAACAAGAACTACTTCCGTTACTCCTTTTTCCTCTCCTTCCACGACAACAATTCGAGGCTTGATTCTCGGATCTCGAAATTCAAGGTATTTCGCACACTGGAAAGAGATCGCTACAACATGCCCTTTAATTGTCATAGCAAGTAGTTCGCTCAAAACCTTCTTAAGCTCTGCCTCGCCCAAGAGCTTTACAAACGAAGTCAGACCAGTAACAAAGCATGTTCCGGTAAAGTTAGAGATCTCATTATAGATAGCATCCAGCTTTGGAAGACTATCATCTCCGCAGAAATGGGACGCAGCTATAAACTTCGTAGCTCCAACATTATAGTGCTGCATAAGAGCATTCCAGTCTTCGCGATTTTGAACATCGACAATCAGAGGCTGGACATTCTCTTTTGAAAGATATCTGTCTATCTTTTTTTTACATTCAGCTATATCCATAACCAACCCCTCAATTATCTTTGATGATTTCCATGCCGACCGTCATATTATCCTTGATCAGTTCCTTGAGATACCGCTTCACATCTGCAACATCCATGCTATCAATCTTTTCAAGTGCTCTTGTACAACCTTCCTGATTGTACTTTGCTTCAGCCATCTGCTGCAGTTTTTTATCCACTTCAGGAAGACCGAACCAGTCATATGGCTCCTGTGTTATCCTGCTATCCAGATATCTCTTCACCTCATCAATATCTGTCAACATCACAGCATAATTCTTGATGATCGTATCCCTGAATATTCTGTCGAGAGTAGTCTGATCATCCATAAGCTTGTAGAAGGACGCCTTCTCAAGGTACTCTTTTGCCTTCTCAACTGAAGAAGCATCTGGATGGTTTCTGTTCAAAGTTCCAAAAGCAATTCGAGCGTTCTGTACCTCAGCGTCTGGCACCAGACTCAAAACCGGCATAAGATGCTTTCTCGACCATTCTCTCGGAGATGCAGACTTCGTCTTTTCCTTCCACAAAGCCTTTAGCTGCTCATTACCCAGATTGCTGCGATAGTCCTTGGCTTTCGCATCAACCATATTCGTGTAAGCTGCTTTATCATCTGTAAATACCCCGGTCGGTAGAGTCTGATATAATCCCCGGATTTCTTCATCTGAGAAGCCATCCAGATAAAACGCACATACTTCCTTGAACAGATCCACTTGATTGTTATAGAAACGATTGAAGCCCTCGGCATTAGCAACCAGCAAATCAAGGAATTTCTGTTTCTGTGAGTCAAGAATCGTTCCTGCACGTTTTATATTGCAAAGCATCTCCATAAATGACTCTATAGCTCCGAACTGGTTCTTAGCAGCCGCATAAGAAATACGTATTAAACCGCACTTGTCACACCATTCGCGGATAGTGTTGGTAAAGGTTATATTCTTGCCGATTACCTTGCTGCTCTCCGAAATGATCTTGTACTCCAGGATGACTTCACGGATTTTCTGCTGAGCCGTTTCAATATTCCAAACCCAGTTGGCAGCATCTGCATCAAATTTGCCTCTGAGCACATTGATGTACTGTCCGTTATCTCCGATTTCCGATGCAAGTTCAGTCAGCTGTCCACCCTCGAAGTCAGCCACGTATTTTTTCATTCCCTCGGTACAGTTTTCCTTTGTCAACAGTCCCTTCAGGTCTTCAGAAGCATTTGTGTTTTTAAGACAGATTTCTCCTATTTCAAGTGCGATGCTGTTGTCAGTTTTGGAACCGCCCATATTGTTGCTGTTGGCAATACCGCAATAGCAGTCAATAAGACTTCTAATAACAGACTCCTCTGTCTTAATGGCTATTCCAGGTATAATTTCCTTAATCGTCCAGATAGGGAACGAATACTCCTTCATCTTATTCCGGATTCTCTCTCTGGTCTGTTCAATGGAAGTGCAAAGATGAAGCGGTATGCCAAATGCGATGGACGTAGCCTCATTAAATGCCTTCTCTTCCGGAGTCATTGCCACAATATATTTATCCTTATACCTGGCATTCGGGGTAATCTGGAGATTAATAACCTCGGCTACCATTTCTTTGAGCTTATCAAGGTTAAGAGCGTCATTCGTTAGACCATCACTCCAGCTGTATGACCCGTCAATGTACCCCTTTAAGACAAAGCCAAGAATGAAAGCAGACAAATTACACGGCATAAAGCCATATGGTTTTCCCTGTACGATTTCATAAATGGACTTTATCGAAATTCTCCCACCGTCATCGAAGGCTTTCTGAATAGCTTCATCGACGGTCTTCTTAATCCTCGATATAAGGATATTCGGATGACTCTCCCAATACCTGTCATCGTTCCAAGCATCCTGCAAAGCTGTTTCAAGTTTGGTGGTAACATTACCGGATGAGAATGTTTGCCTCGTAGTTCTCGTCGCACCGCACTCCACGCCAAGCTTCAGGCTGGACGGTGTAAACATTGTCGGAAGCACATTATAGGCAGCCTCCAGGCAGTCCGGGAATTTCTCTTTATTGATCCCCTGTAGAATTGCCATTAGGCTTTCCATAGAGGTGGCTCTTTCACCGTCTGGTTTTTTCTTCGTGTATACTACAAATTCGCCACCGGCAATCCGAGTCTTCCATTTTTTCAGAGCATCCTTGGCATTATTTGAGTACTGAGATGCCAAAGTATTATCTTTTCCCTGCTGATACATAGACTGAGCCATTTCATCACGATACTGCGAATAACCATCCTGTCCGAATGGTGTGACCGTGGCATCAATAAACACTATATTAAAGCTACCATCCTTAATAGCATCCCTGATTTTCTTTGCGATGGCGTTTGCCTCGGTATCATTTTTGGCAAAGCATGCTACAGCTGGAATCTTGTTTTCAAATTCCGTCTCGCGATTACGAAGAGCACGAATCGTCTGATCAAAATCTGCCGCAGACACATACTTCAACTCATAACGAAGTTTCATGGCACCACCAAGTGTCAGCGCGTCTGTGACAGTCGTCCTGTCAGTTAATTGCTCTGTTATCAGTGCAGATGTGGTCTTTCTGTCGATATCCTCTTTGAATTTATCAAGTTCAGCACCACTTACCTCGTTAACATAGGCATTGTACTGGAACTTTCCGTTTCCAAGCTGCTTTTTGAACAGAATCTTATCTCTGACAAGTTTCTCAGCGCACCTTCCGGCAGCACCGCCATCCATGTCAGAACCTTCAAAGGCGAGATCTACGTTTTTCTCATTCGGAATGAAACGCTCAACAGAATCTCCCGCATGCTGAGAAATCGCTTGCAGAAGAAGGACTGTCTTCAGGATTCTCTTTTCATCCGAATCGAGTTTCTGATTCTGGCTTCTTGTGAAGTAGTCAAGAACGGTGCGTATATCATGTGCCAGCAGATCTCTACCTTTGTCATAAAAGAACTCCCACAGCATGTCTATGGTGAGCAGAGGGTTATCATCCTCCGGCCCAAAATTGTCTATAAACCACTGGAAACCTTTTATTTCATCGCCACGGTCATTCTTTATAAAATCAAACATGCTGCGCTGGTTTGAGTCAAACGCAGATGATATATGCTTAAGTAAAAGGGCTGTGTATGGATGAATCGGAAGAATATCAAGCATTTCTTTTTCTTTAATGCTTGCTATGCCCATCACAATCTTTCTGGATTCTTTAGTTCTGTCCGAAAGCTCATCCGTCACCTCTGCCCAGTCGTCCTGAACGACCTTGTCCGTATTCTTTTCCATAGCCGCGCCCATCAACTGGAATGCTATATTCTCAGGCAGGCTGATTAAGCTGTGCGGATTAACAAATCTTCCGTTCAGCTTGATGAAATCCTTATCTCCTTCATGGAAAAGTCCAGAACTTACATGGGTGACCAGAATGAAATAGAAAGGTTCTGTTTCACTCAATTCACAAAGCTCCTGGAACCCTGTAAGATTTCTGCTGTTGTTATAGAAATACTCGGTAAACTCATCCCAAATAAATACAATAGCCTTGAGGTCATTCACCTCAATAACTTCTTTGATCCAGTCCGCCAGATCACTGGCCGTCATGGAAAAAGCACGGATCTGACGCTCTCTGGCGACTTTGAAGATCTTATCCATGAGCGCATGAAGAGCAGCATCCTCATACGTGCGGAGCTTCTCAACAATAGCGTCCACGTCATCTCCACCGAACAGATCCGCATAGCTTCCCTTCACATATACATTAAAGCACTGCTTATTCTCTGCATCTGTGAGATACCGAATAACCGCCTCTTTGAGAGAATCCCGCCCTTTGTTTTCAATACCAGCTAAAGCAAACGCTTTCTCTATGCTCTCCTGAATAGCAAGAACAAGATCGTTATCCCCATGAATATTCGAAGAGCCGTAACGATGCACCGTAAGGACGCGACCGCTGTTCTTTATCCTCAGGAAGTTATTGCATAAATCCTTGTCCATCCCGTATTTGTCAAAATACTCCTGCACATCGGATTCATCCGCATCGAGAAGCTTCTTTAAGGTAAGCACCGCATGCGATTTTCCGGTGCCATATGCACCTTCGACCCAGATAGAAAGCTTCTGTTTGCGGTCAAGAACATTCACAGTATTCTTCACCAGCTTAATGAATGTGTCATGAGGGAAGAACTTCTTCCACATATCAGGGTTACTGTTTATAACAGCCTCATTGACCGCCGGAAAATAGTCGGGATCAATATCGAAATAATAACGATAATTCTCCATCGCCATAATGTCAAACCTCCTTATAACAACGCGAGTACATCTGACGAGGACTTATCCGCGTTTAAAGTAATCGTATCCAAATCCAGATTGAACTGTGCAGTAATAAAATCCGGATGGTTGATATTTAATCCGTTAAGGATCTTCTCCATAGATTTCCGTTCAAGACAGAAGATCTCGGTAGGGCTAATTCCATCGCTTTCTATATCATGGTCGAGCAGACGACTCAGCGTAAACTGATAATAGCCGCCACACGCCTCAGCAAATTTATACAACGAGTATAAAATTACTTCAGGATCTGGATTTGTCCAAGCAGACCTAATTACAGAGTTCCAATATCTCTTATTGCCCTTAATCTCATAATCACACGCTCCCATACCAATCTCATTTCCCAAAATAGTATTTGAGATGAAGATGTTCTTATAAGCGGAAACAATATGAGACCTTGAATTCTGGCTCATTGTATCGTCAAGCATGGATAAAATTTCATCAGGAGTATATGAATAGGAAGCCTCGATATTCTTGATCCACCAATTAAACTCGGAAGTGTACGCCAGATTACAAGCAAGGAGAGCCCATGCATTTACCGTTTCCACACCTAATCTATCAATAACATCACCGAATTCTGCAAACTTCCCCTTGACTGTAACTTCTGCGTCATTAAGAAACGCTTTAAGATTTTTTACCATGTTCTTTCCCAAGTCATGTGGCGATGTCCAGAACTCGTCCTTTTTCTTAAAGTATTCCACGACCCAAGAATACTCAATCCCCATGTTTCCATATCGATCAATGCTTCCCATTTTTCTTTCTCCTTTCGGCAATCTCATTGAATTTGCGACCAAGCACCCGTGAAATACATCGTGACACTTTTTGCACTTGACACATCTGTCATCTATCTTAACCACACCATCTTTCATGGAAATAAATCCGTTTGGACAGTTTGCCTCACATACTCTGCAACCTATACAATAGGCGGATTTTCTCATCACCGTTTTCAAAGCAGACATAAAATATATATCCTGCTTAGTGTTGCTCCCAATATTGATGGTAAAATCTGTTTCCTGCCCATTTGTCTGGACAATCATCAAATACGGTTTCCCTTCATATATTATTTCGACATTTCCATTTTCAAGGTAGTTAACCTCTCCAACAGTTTTTAACCATTCTTTCCATTCTGTTGACTGCCTTAGGAGTCTAATCGTTAATACGCCCTTGTCGAAACTCTCGACTGTATACTCTTTGGCAAATGATAACTCCTTACCGCTGCGTCTTGCTTTCCATCCAGCAATATTCATGAATTCCTGAACAGCCGCCTCAGACGAAAGTTCCTTGGCCGTCGTATTCAGTATGATGTTGTTAAATGTTGTTGTCGTTCTCTTCCCTGCCTCAGCATATTTATAAGATTGCTCCTTAAAATACATATTTTTTGTAGCTGCCAGAGGACAAACCAAACAGCCTGCCCTGCTGTTGCCTTTTTTATATGCATCGTTAATAATCAAATCTCGTTCATAAATGTATAAAAACAATTCAGCCGCATTCCATTCCAAGATTGGATGGCAGCTATACTGTCCTCTTACTTTTTCTCCGAGACTAACATCTTCGTATTCACTTCTTGATGCACTTTCATCTCCTCTAATTCCGGTAAAAGCCATTCCACGGAAATGGGGATTCTCCAAATATTGTCTTAAGAGCAATATCTGAGGAGCTGTTTTGTGAACGCTGCAGCACCACCTCATTGTTTGTGCAGGTGGGCCGAATTTCTCCCATGTGTATTCTGGCTCAAAGTCGCTCTTTGCCCGGAGAAAGTCTATTCCATTTTCTCGGCAAATACTCTCCACCTTATCAACGACATCATATGTGTCAGGAAACTCCATCCCAGTATCCCCAAACAAGACTTTCATTTTATTGTGCGGCAAAGCTCTCTGAACAAGGTCAAATGCTACGACACTATCTTTTCCTCCGCTAAAAGCTACATAAAAAACATCAACCTTATCCTTATATTCGATATAAGTGTTATATATTTTTTTAATCGTATTCTGTACCAACTGCTCAAGAATGTCGTGATTCTTCTCTACCATAGCTGGAATATCAACGAACCTCAAAGGCTGTCCATTATGCTCTGGTTCTTCCAGAATAATAATTTCTGGGGCAGAATATGTTGCGCCACCCTTTGTCTTAGCCACAAGTCTGCCACGGTAGAAATAGTTGTTAGCCTCCGCCCACATATATGGGTAGGTGTCATTTTTGTCGTATTGCCAATATTGGTCAAATCCCAATATGTCTAATTCTTTATAATAAACAGGTCGCGGCTCCTTGCTAAAGTTTAGTGGGGAACTGTTTAGCAATAGCCCACCTGTTTCTGAATCCCAGCTATATGAATACATAGCATCATTTCTCCTTCATGTTTCGTCTCGCCCTTGCGTTAATCATGAGCGATTCAATATTTGTATATGATCTTCTTGCGATAAATCCTTTATCTGCAAGATAGTCCAACACCTCCTTTTTCTTCAGATTTACATTACCCTGCGCCAGAACATCGGTAATAAAGTCATCAAAATCGGAGTATGCTTTTTTCTTTTTCACCATCGCTCCAGTAACTGCTTTTCGGTTATATCCGCCATGCATAATGTAATAGCGGTCGCTAAATGAAGCCACATACTGCTCCAGCAGAAAGATATTCCACGGATGAGAAGCTTCTGGGAATATGGCAAAGTCCTTTATATCTGCCAATGGCGTGTAATTCCCTGTGCAGTATTTATCAAGAATTCTGTCCGTCTCCTTAACCTGGAACCGAACATCATCTCTATTTACAAATCTGTCTTTACTTACCCTCACAGCGTTTTTATATAAAGAATCAAAGTACACTGTAGTCCCCATACTCTCCGCGAACACTATAAGTTCATCCATTGTGAATGCCTTACGCTCTTTTGCAAAGTCGGCAAACACATCACTCATTGAGAAACCCGCATCTCCGGCACTGATTACATTTCCGACAAAGGAAAACCTGTCACTCAGCTTGTATTTCAGTGCTTCTCTCCATCCCAATTGTGAGAAGATGGAATTTTTCTCGTAGATATATGGATATTTGCGCCGTACTGCTTCATACAGTTCATCGCCGCTTATAAAATCTCGTGCAGCAATTTCTTCGGAAATAAGCTCCGCTATGTTGTCAAGTTCCTCTTGTGAAACTGAAAAGGCATCAGCGTGAAAATACTCACCTTTACTGTTTCTGGTAAATTCTCCATTGGTTCCAAGTATGGTTCGGATCTTGTCTTCCGGTATATGTGAAAGGACAGAGCATAATTCCTCCGTCTCCACCGGCTCCCCTCTTTCCTTGAGGAAAGTCCTGACATCCTCTATTGGATCAGCCTCTACATGCTTTTCTTTAGAAAAATAGCTTCTTGCAATGTAATATCTATCTCCACACATATGCCTGATGTATGCCTTCAACATATCGGCATCGTACATGTGGTGATCGAGAAATTCTTCTGAAAACTCACGGAATAGGGCTTCAAAATAAATTGCGGTTTTTCCATCTGCGAAGCACTTCTCAATATATTCAAAGAGACGGCTACGTAACGAGTCATCCAGCATGTTCTCTGGCATATGAACCCTGCCGTCGTAAACAATGCCGCACTTCTGAATCATTTTCTCAATAGTATCTGATTCTTCTTCCAAGCTCTTGCCATTAGCTTCTTCGAAATATCTTCTGAACTTTTTCATTTCCAGATTGGAACCCAGTCGATATCCCTTGGGGAAGTATTTTATCAATACATCCGCATATGGTTTCAGACTTTCAGGACTGTATTCATCTTCCTTAGCAACCTGATTTCTTCCAGAAACCAGACTCCAGTCATCATCTCCCAGAAACAGCAGAAGCTTCGTTATTGCCGCCCTGAACCGATTGTGCTGTATTTCGTTATACTTAACAAAGCCTGCATCATTAAACAATCTGTCAGCGGATTCTTTCGCCACGCTCAATTCGACTCCATACAGTCGAATTGATTCGATTCCATGTTCTGAGGCATATTTTTCTGCGCCTCTAACAGAGGACACATAGCTTCTGCATGTTGCTTCTGCCATTTTCTCATGTCCCAGCATCCATTGATAAAAATTCTCTTTGTCTTCCCGGTGGTATCTACGTTCTTGTGCTTTGGCTGACACCATTACCGGACTATCGGGTTCTGTATCATCACTTCTGGTGTAATACTGAACAACAACATCTGTATAGTTGATGTTGCATTGTTCGATAATCCGACGAATATTTCTGGCAAAATCAAGTGCACTGCGATTTCCTTCTACATAGAATCCACTGCCGATATCCTTGGCAACTCTAAGCAATCCTTTATTGTTCTCATCCACAAGCCACGTGGCTGTTTTTCCTGAAAGAGACTCTTTCTTCATAATCTCAAAATCATCTGGATAATCAGCCAGCGCAAGGGTGCAAAAATCTATATACAAAACTCTCCACGACTTCTCCGGTTTCTCGGTGTCGAAATACTTTAAAGAAATAGGCTTGGTATATTCCAGACTACCTATATTCTTAAAGTCTACAGTTCTATACCCCTGTGCTCCGCTCTGAAGTTCATTCGCCGGTGTGTCCTTCTCATCATGTGTTTCTTGAGGAAGCATGTTCGGTTCTGCTTCATCAACGGTATTCTGATATTCATCAACAAATTGAATCAGATGGTTCAGAGCAGCATTAATAACTCCCATCTGCCTCTTGTGCTGAAATTTAAAAATTTTACTCTTCTCAAGACCGCTTTTTATTCTCTTATAGAGTCTGATATCAATATCTTCATAAAGAGAAGCCTTGATAATACGAGACTTTTTTGCCTGCTTTTCAATTTCCTGTAACGCTATATTCAACTCCGAAAGCTGTGCAGGCGAAACTTTCTTTGAAAGCCAGTCTATAAATAGCGTTTCATTATTTTTCTTATCTGCACCTGCCATTAACCTTGCCTCTTTTAATATTTCATCATATTGCTCTCTATTGCTGCGATACATCTCAACCATCGAACTGAATAATCTTGTCGCAGGCTTCATAATAGTTCTGCCCTGATAAGCAGACTCCATGCTGGCCATCTGGAATGTTATGCCATTTACATTTCTGTACACGTCATCAATAACTATTCCATTATTAATTGCCATGCGCCGTAAACCAGCGGAGCACGACCTTATTGCCTCAGATCTTGATGCGGTTCCTTCAATTGTGGTCAAATAAGCATCAAGAAGAAATGCTGCTTCATGCTCTGTGAATGGTACCTGCCTCGCCATCGTTCTTCATCTTCCTTAATTCGTAAATCCATCTATTCTGATGCAACTGTGGTTTCCTCTTCCGGATCATCCGGAATCATCTCCATAATATCGGAGACATCACAATTCAAAACGCCGCAAATCTTAGCAAGAACACTCGTAGTAACGTTTTCGTCCTTACCAAGTTTTGCAAGGGATGATGAGCTGATCTTAGCTGCTTCTCGTAGCTGAGTCTTTGTCATATCTCTATCAATTAACAGCTTCCATAATTTTTTATAGCTCGTCTTCATTTTGAGCCTCCTCTACATTCCATGACTGACCATAAAGCTCACAATGGTTATTAGATAATTTCAAAACCTGATTGTCTGATACAATTTCCCTTGTTTCCGTTGTATATGCATCCTGTTTATCAAAAGCTATAAAAATCTGTTTCTTGCTGCTTGCATATATTTTCATAATGCCATCAATGGAACCGTCGCTGATGTTTTTCAAAATTAGTGAGTCATGTGCTATTGCTGGCAAGGCTGTCAAATTCAACACTGCAAGGTCAAATATCACCATGCCCTTGTAGTTCGACCCGGTGCCTGTATCGTCCGGAGTCTCAAACCGATAGCTGTTATACTCGTTAAAATGCAGATGCGGTGGCTTATGAGGTTCAGGGAATAACGAATCGTTATATTCCTTCATCTTGTCATTGATTGCCTGCTGAATATCTGAAAGAATCGTCTCTATCGCATTTTTCAGCATATCATCTGCTTTTTTCTTAGCATCCTGAAGATCCGTCAATGTCAGGTACGCTTCATTCTGAGTTTTCAAAGCATCTATCTTTCCTTTGATTTCAGAATGCCTGTCGAGAAACTCTTTCGATAGATTACCGACCATGCCAAGTTCTCTGATCTGACCGTTTACCGTGTCCACCTGACTTTGAAGGCTTTCAATTTCACGCTGGACGCTCTCGCGTTCGGCAGCAAACTGTCCATCAAGTACGGCTGCCAATTTCTTATGGTAGCTTTCAACCTCATAAAGCTTTCTGAGATTCACTTCCGGGAAAAACTCCTGCAGTCCGGAAAGATCCGCTTCCGTAGGATACAAGCCATAGCTCAGGCTGATATCCAGCAAACTCAATCTGCGTTTCTTTGTCTCGATGCTTTCTTCCAACCTGAATTTTTTATCCTTCAAATCGGACTTCATCTTGTTTTTCTCTATATCTTCTTCCGAATGGGTCTCTACCTGCTCAGAAGTCAACGTATCAAGTTCAATCTGCAGTGAGTGAATCTCTGCAAGATTCTCATCATACTTATCTTTACCGCCGACAAGATCTGGCACAAAGCGGTACTTACGAGCCTCCCTATAAGCGGACAGTTTTTTCTTCTGTTCTTCAAGTCGGCTTGTATAGTCTTCAATATCCCTGTACCGGTCAAAAAGTTTTACAAGCCTGTCTATGGATTTCTGCATTCCATCTCCGGGAATACCATAGAGAGGCTTTCTTTCATTGGTATTATCTTTGCCGTACACCCTAAAGAAGCTGCTTATTGTAGATCTGAACGACAACCCAGGAAAATCCATATTGTATTTTTCTTTAAGCCAGTCTACGAATTCCTGCCTTGTTTTCACTTCACCCGTAAGTTCATAGCTTTTTGTACAAACCTGAACTTCCTCTGCAGAAGCAGTATTTCTGGCAAAATAGTATTCTTTTCCTTCAAATTTGAACGTAAAGAAGATGGTATGGTCACCGATGTGCTTTACACCATCGCTGGCAACATACGTATTCCCGCCAAAAACAAAGTCAATGGCAAGTAACGCTGATGATTTACCGATGGAATTTGTTCCGTCTTCTTTTCCAAGGACGACATTCAGGCCATCCTTAAATCTTATCGGCGGTCTAACCTCTCCTTTTTCCTTAAATGCGGGAGACATCATTTCTACAAGCATTTGTATATTTCCCCCTCTTCGTTAATATCAACTGCTCGAAGTGCGTACAGGCAATCCATTACGGAAAGGAAATCTGTCGGATCATCAAGTGATGGCTTGACGTCATCATATAAATTCTTTACTGCCTTCGAGCCGTACTGTAGTTCTTTCAGCACCTTTGGAATCAAAGCCAAGGTGCTGTTCTCATATGAATAAAGTTTATTTGGCAATTGCATTAGAACACCTCACAGCTTTGAATGAAATATGAAACCACAATCTGACAGAATATATCGTCCTGAAGCGTCACCCTATGAATCTTATTGGATATCTCTGTAAAGATTTCCAGCTTGCTTTTGTTGGCTTTCTTCAAGCGTCTGTAGATAGCCTTCATCTGATCCTGAACTTCTTCATAGTCGATCACCTTTCGTTTATCAAGGCTGATCATGATTTCATGAATTTTCAGGAAGTATGTAGTCACATAATTATTGACCGACAGGTACAGAGCTAAATCCTGTGCCGGATCAATCTTCCTATTCAGTTCTTTTGGATCAAGAGCTGCTTGAACAAGATCCTTCTCCTTGAGCTTTTTTATCTTTGTAATAACACCGGTGATTCCTTTCTCAAGAGGAAGATCGTCCAGTAATCTAACGCTCTGCTTGTGAGTTGTAAGAACACTTTTCTTGTTTTGCAGCTCTTTGCAGAGCTTTTTATTATCATCTATCAAATACGTGGCATGACACATAGGGCACAAGGCAAGAAGATTATCAGGTGTTGCTTCGGCACTTTTATCTATAAGGCTGACTTCATAGACTTTCTGAGTCTGCCCATTATTTGATACTGTAAGTTCTCTTCCACAATTGGGGCAGAAACCTGCCGATTCTGTGAGCAGGTATTCTCCGTACTTATTTTTTAGTTCGGCAGCCAGTTGTTGCTGTTTCTGTTTTTCAAGCACGTCCTGTTGAACAAGACCGGCCGTTGTTTGAACAATCTCAACCATCCATTCGGCAACTTTATCCGCAACATTATCGGCATCTACTGTCGCATCACATCCCCTCAAATCATCTGCAAGTAATGACCGCTGTGTCTCATTCCTCTCATTGATTCTTTCTGCAAGGATTTTCGGCGTTAGCCTGTAAACAATCGTCTGGGCAAGTTTTTTAGACAGACCACGTTTTGCATAATTCCGGAGGGTTTCGTCCTTAGTCTTGACAGAGGGATCTTTACTCGATCCCCATTCCTCCTCCGTCACGGTTGTAATCATAGCCATAATCTCACGGAAAAAATACGGCACATCATCACCGTCGGCCATATGCTTCTTCAAGATTGAAAAAAGCGTTTTGAAATTCAATTCTATCCGTCTCCTTCCTCCGTAAGCTTGAACCACGCTGAACCGCATTGAACCAAACAAGACCAAGATCGAAAGTACCCATTTTATATACTGAGTACAGCTTCAGGAAAGCGTGTCCCACATGTCTTTGGACGCAATAAGCGACCTTAAATATTATATCACATTGCAGGCCAAATATCAAATATTTCGTTTGAGATATGGATTTCAGATTTGCGTTTTGAATGAGGCTACTGTCGTGTAATGCATCGTCCGATCAACGATGGCTCACGTTATTCGGCAGACAAGTAAATATGTAACACAGCTATCTGATGAGCAAGAAAGCTGCAATCCGAATCGGAGTAATCCGAAGGACTGCATTCTTTTTCTATAGGATAACTGCGCCCTTTTAAGACCTCCGGTTCGAGAAATCGACAATCGGAGGTCTTAAAATGCAAAACAATGCAAAACAACATTACTATCCACTTCGTGACCCTGAGAACACTTCCAAGGTCACTCTCGTACCAATCACAGAGGAGCAATACCGCTCCCTTTACCCAGAAATCTGGCGTGTCCGCAACCGCGAACAGAACCATGGCTGTTGCATGTGCCCTAAGTGCTACTTATGGAAATGTGACGGTCAGTGTGATTTATGCGAGTATCATGCACCAAACACAGCATCTCTTGATGAGCCCCTGCCTGACGGCGAAGGTAGTCTCGGCGATTACGTCCCGGACGACAGTCCTTCTATAGAAGATGTTGTTGCTGACCGTCTGCTTCTTGCTCAGCTTATTGAAAAGCTGCGTAGGCTCGACCCGGAAGCCGATACCATCACTCAGCTTTGGAAGGATCACCCGGAAGGTATCTCCGACCGCAGGATCGCCGAAGTTCTCGGCAGACCGCAGCGCACCTTTGCTGATCAGATGAAAAAATACCGCACCGACCTTCGCAGGATTAGAGGCGATAAGTAATATAAACACCACAAACCACAGCCTTTCCGGCCATCGTCCCTTCTCGGATGGTGGTCGGAAATTTTTTTATAAAATCCTCCGCTCAAATCGGCTGCTCATCTCCAGTGGAAGGTGAAGGCAAGAGAACAAAGCCTTCAGAAAGCGAGGTGAACATGATGTACCGCAGTTACGCAGACACCGGCGGCAATGTGAACGAGGAGATCAAGCTCCTAAATTCCATCAGTCACGTATCCGCCAGACTGGCAAGGAACCTATCAATACTTGCCGCAAGCCAATCCGAGGAAGGAGGAAAAGAACATGTCAAAGATGGCAGAAATGGCGCAGACCATAGAAGAGCTCCGAAACGCTGCTGCTTCTATTAACGCCGCAGCCGACTGGCTCTACCAGCAGTTTTCCGGCAGCGACACCGAGATGCAGCCCGCTAAGGCACCCGCCAAGGAAGCACCGAAGCCACAGCTGAAGCTGGAGGACGTAAGAGCTGTCCTTGCCGAGAAGTCCCGCGCCGGTCATACCGCAGAGGTACGCGCCCTGCTTAAGAAGCACGGTGCTGACAAGCTCTCTGAGATCGACCCGGCAAAGTATGAAGCCCTGCTGAAGGACACGGAGGTAATCGGAAATGGCAGCTAAAGCACACGCGATTCTCTCCGCATCCAGCTCCGACAGGTGGCTGCACTGCCCGCCATCGGCAAGGCTCTGCGAAACCTACGAGGATAAAGGATCGGACTACGCTGCGGAAGGCACCGACGCCCACGCCCTTGGCGAATACAAGCTGAAGAAAGCGCTGGGGCTCCCGGCAGAAGACCCGACCGAAAACCTCACATGGTATTCCGAGGAGATGGATGACTGCACCAGCGGCTATGCCGAATACGTGCTGGAGCAGGTCGAGGCCGCCAAGGAAACCTGCGCCGATCCGGTCGTCCTGATCGAGCAGCGAGTGGACTTCTCCCGCTGGGTAGAACAGGGCTTCGGAACCGCCGACTGCATCATCATCGCGGACGGTACGCTCCGGGTGATCGACTATAAGCACGGCCTTGGCGTCTTAGTCTCCGCAGAGGAGAATCCGCAGATGCAGTGTTACGCCCTCGGTGCTTTGGAGCTTTTCGATGATATCTACGACATCGACAAGGTTTCCATGACCATCTACCAGCCAAGACGCCAGAACGTCAGCACCTATGAGATCAACAAGGACGACCTGTACCGCTGGGCGGATGAAGTTTTGAAGCCCACCGCAGAGCTGGCCTTTGCCGGAGACGGAAACTTCCTGTGCGGCGAGTGGTGCGGCTTCTGTAAGGCGAGAAATGAGTGCCGAGCCAGAGCCGAAGCAAACCTGAAGCTCGCGCAGCATGATTTCAAGCTCCCGCCACTGCTTACGGACACTGAGATCGAGGTCATCCTCGGCAAGGTAGACGAGCTGGTCAGCTGGGCTTCCGACATCAAGGAATATGCCCTGCAGCAGGCTCTCTCCGGTAAGGAATGGTCAGGCTTTAAGCTCGTCGAAGGACGCAGCAATCGTAGATACAGTAACGAGGCCGCTGTCATTGACGCGGTCGAGAAAGCGGGCTTTGACCCGTATGAGAAGAAGCTGCTCGGCATCACCGCCATGCAGAAGCTCCTCGGCAAGTCCCGCTTTGATGAACTCCTGACGGCTTACATCGAAAAGCCGCAGGGCAAACCCACTCTTGTGCCGGAGTCCGATAAGCGCCCGGCCATGAACACAGCAAAAAATGATTTTATGGAGGAAAACGACAATGAGTAAGAATGTAAAAATCAGCAATCCCATGAAGGTTATCACCGGTGTTGACACCCGCTGGAGCTACGCAAACGTCTGGGAGCCGAAGTCCATCAACGGCGGCGCTCCCAAGTACAGCGTGAGCCTCATCATCCCGAAGTCCGACACCAAGACCATCGAGAAGATCAAGGCCGCCATCGAAGCTGCCTACAAGGAGGGCGAGGCCAAGCTCAAGGGCAACGGCAAGTCCGTACCGGCTCTCTCCGTTCTGAAGACACCTCTCCGTGACGGCGATATGGAAAGACCTGATGACCCTGCTTATGCTGGCTGCTACTTCGTAAATGCCAACGCAACTTCTGCACCGGGAATTGTCGATGCAGACCTGAACCCGATCCTCACCCGCTCTGAGGTCTACTCCGGTGTGTATGGTCGCGCCAGCATCACCTTCTACGCCTTCAACAGCTCCGGCAACAAGGGTATCGCTTGTGGCCTGAACAACCTGCAGAAGGTGCGCGATGGTCAGCCTCTCGGCGGCAAGGCATCTGCTGAGTCCGACTTCGCAACGGACGAGGATGAGGATTTCCTCAACTAATCCATGAACCAATCCACCACGCTGGCGGTGGGAACACTGCCGCCAGCACCATTTTATGAAAATACGAGGTATGTATAATGGAAAACATCGTAAATATCGCAAACAACATCGTTCTGTACACCGCAGCCTATACCTTCCTGTTCGTCATCTATGGCATCATGTTCTATGCCCTGATTAAGGGCATCGTGAAAATCCTCACTGTTGCTTACCGACAGCTCAAGGCAGACTGGAAGGCATGGCACCCGGATAAAAAGGACGACCAGTAAACCAAAGCAGGCGGCAGGGATTCGTTCTCTGCCGCTTGTGTTATTGAAAGGACTGATTCTATGAAAACACTCAGTATCGATATCGAGACCTACAGTGACCAGCCACTTCAAAAGACCGGTGTCTACCGTTACTGCGAGTCTCCTGAATTTGAAATCCTGCTCTTTGCCTATAGCGCGGACAATGCTCCCGTTCAGGTCGTCGACCTTGCCTGCGGTGAGAAGATTCCCGAAGAGGTGATGGCAAAGCTTATCAAAACAGCTCCTCCGGAATTGCAGAATGTACTGGAGCTCCGCCAGCAGCTCGCCAAGTCCTCCGTCAAGAAATATCAGACGATGGAGCGAGCAGTCTGTGACGACGGCAGGGCTCGCGGCATGTTCATGTTCTACGGAGCCAATCGTACAGGCCGCTGGGCAGGCAGACTGATCCAATTACAAAACCTCCCGCAAAACCATCTCCCGGATCTGGCCGATGCCCGCGCCCTTGTAAAATCCGGTGACTTCGATGCCGTAAAACTCCTATATGAAGATGTCCCGGACACGCTCTCGCAGCTGATCCGCACGGCCTTCATTCCAAAGGACGGCACGCAGTTCTATGTTTCCGACTTCAGCGCCATCGAGGCCAGAGTCATCGCTTGGTATGCCGGTGAGACATGGCGACAGAAGGTTTTCGAGGACGGCGGCGACATCTACTGCGCCTCGGCCTCACAAATGTTCCATGTCCCGGTCGAGAAGCATGGCGTCAACGGCCACCTACGCCAGAAAGGCAAAATCGCTGAACTCGCGCTCGGCTACGGCGGCTCGGTCGGTGCTCTCAAGGCTATGGGAGCCATCGAGATGGGCTTGACCGAGGACGAGCTTCCTCCTCTGGTGCAGGCTTGGCGGCAGACGAATCCGCATATCGTGAAATTCTGGTGGGACGTCGACCGGGCGGTCATGGCAGCGGTCAAGTATAAGCAGACGAGCTCCTGCTATGGGCTTACCTTCTCCTGCCGCTCCGGGATGCTTTTTATCACGCTGCCTTCCGGCAGGAACCTTGCCTATATTAAGCCGAAGGTCGGCACGAACAAATTCGGTGGCGAGTGTATTACTTATGAAGGCGTCGGAGCCACAAAGAAATGGGAACGGCTCGACTCATACGGCCCGAAATTTGTGGAAAACATCGTACAGGCGACCTCCCGCGATATTCTCTGCTACGCCATGAAAACCCTGCGCTGCTGCTCCATCGTCATGCACATCCACGACGAGTTGGTCATCGAGGCCGATCCGCGTATGTCCCTTGACGTGCTCTGTGAACAGATGGGCAGAACGCCTCCGTGGGCAAAAGGCCTGAAGCTTCGCGCCGACGGCTACGTCACACCCTTCTACAAAAAAGATTAAAAATCGTCCGCTCAAATCAGGCGTTCATCTCCAGTGGAAATTGGAGGTGGACGCCTTAAGTCTGCCCGGAAAGGAGGACTCTGGTTTGAGTAATGATTATCGAAACAGTGAAGGCTATGCCGATCCTACGGCAGGAGAAGCTCTCTCCCGGATTCTTGCTAATGAGAGACAGTCTCTTCGCGCTTTCCGGCCTATCGTCTACATCTGCTCTCCGTTTTCAGGAGATGTGGAAGCAAACGTAGCTGCTGCCAGACGCTACAGCCGCTTTGCCGTGGACAAGGGATATATCCCTATCGCACCGCACCTGCTGTTTCCGCAGTTCCTTGATGACACGAATCCCACGGAACGGGAGCTCGGTCTCTTCTTCGGGAACGCCCTCATGAGCAAGTGCGCGGAGGTCTGGGTATTCGGAAGCCGCATCTCATCCGGGATGGAAGCAGAAATCAAACGCGCCAAGTGGAAAGACTACCGCTTGCGCTATTTCACTGAGAATCTTGAGGAGGTTTAACGCTATGTATGAAGTAACAGAAAATTCAAGAATATTAAAAGACGGAACCGAAATCACGACCTATAGCAGAGACGTCGTCAGCTGCAACATTTTAGAGGTCGAGGCAGGTACCACTGGCTATTGTGGTGGTGACACCGGTCATGGTGGCCGCACCTATTTCCGTATTCAGGATGCAGCCTGCACGGACATGGAAATTCATAGCTATACCACTCGCTGCGGCAGTAACGGTTTTGAAGTCTGCCTCGGTGGTGACTGTGAGCTGGAAACCATGATTCGAGCTTTGAAATTTATCACCAAGGTTCTGGAAGACGAATCCAAGGAGGTGTATGACTAATGTTCACCATTTATTCTGCGGACGTTACCGGCAATCCCGGTAACTGCTCCTACCCTCATAAACACATCATCCTGGATGAAGATAGCCTGAAGGCGGCTGTTTGTCATGATTACGTGTGCGCAGAATATAAGAACAGCTATCGCAACGGCGACAACTTCATCGGCAGTGACTGTCTTCCAGTTGACTGTGATAATGATCATTCCGAGAATCCGGAAGACTGGATCACTCCGGAAGATGTCTTGCAGGCCTTTCCGGGTGTGACCTTCGCAGTCCATTACAGCCGCTTCAATAACAGAGTGAAAAACGGCAAGCCTGCAAGGCCCAAATTTCACGTTCTCTTCCCGATTGATTATGTGACGGATGCTGCCTTTTACAGCAACATGAAAAAGCTGGTCAATTCCATCTTTCCCTATTTCGATACGAAGGCCCTGGATGCTGCTCGCTTCTTCTTTGGCACTACTGCTGCAGATGTTGCTTTATATCCAGGACGCATGAATCTGACGGAATATCTCAATGAGGACATTTTCGATGAGGATATGCCGGAAGGTCAATATGATGGCGCAACGATTCCCGAAGGTAGCCGTAATGCAACCCTGTCTCGTTTTGCTGGAAAGGTCATCAAGAAATATGGCGACGGTGACACGGCCTATCAGGCATTTCTGGAAGAAGCAGATAAATGTGATCCGCCTCTGGATGCTGCTGAGCTTGCTACCATCTGGCACAGTGCCCAGCGCTTTTACGCTCGTGTCCAGCAGCAGGAGGGCTATGTTGCACCGGAGCTCTACAACGATCCTTCCTGTTATAAACCAGAGGATTACTCCGATGTAGGGCAGGCCGAAGTATTGGCGAAGTACTTCTCAAACGAGCTTCGCTATTCTCCTGCCACCCACTTTATCCGCTACTCTGACCACTACTGGCATGAATCAGAGCCAGGTGCTCAGGCCGTGGCTCATGAGCTTACCCGCAGACAGCTGAAGGAAGCAAATCGAGATCTCATGGAAGCACTGAATAAGATGAAGAATTGCGGTGCCAAAAATATCCTCGACAGCACATCAAAGGCCAAGGCAGAACAGCTTATGAACGCTCAGCAGCTGGAGGTCTATCGTGAACTTTTGGCGGCCAAAACTTATCAAGCATTTGCCATCAAGCGCCGTGATTCTAAGAATGTGACTTCTACCTTGAAGGAATCCCATCCGATGCTGGAGATTTCACCTCGTGACCTGGACGCAGACTGCTTTGCGCTCTGTACCCCGGAGGCAACCTTTGATCTCCGTCAGGGTATGGCCGGAGCCAGGGAGCATTCGCCGGAGGACTTTATCACCAAGATTACCAGCGTTTCACCAAACCAGAAAGGCATGCAGATCTGGCTGGATAGCTTGAATCTCATCTTCCAGCACAATCAGGAGCTCATCGATTACGTACAGATGATCTGCGGGCTTGCTGCCATCGGCAAGGTTTATGTAGAAGCGCTGATCATCGCCTATGGTGATGGCCGCAACGGTAAGTCTACCTTCTGGAATGCCATCTCCCGCGTGCTGGGCCTTTACTCCGGGAACATTTCTGCGGATACCCTGACCGTAGGTTGTCGCAGAAACATCAAACCAGAAATGGCCGAGGTCAAGGGTAAGCGACTTCTCATTGCTGCCGAGATGCAGGAAGGTGCAAGGCTTAATGACTCTACCGTCAAGCAGCTCTGCTCTACCGATGATGTCTTTGCAGAGAAGAAATATAAGGATCCATTTTCCTTCAAACCCTGCCACACGCTGGTGCTGTATACTAACCACCTGCCTCGCGTCAGTGCATCCGATGATGGTATCTGGAGGCGACTCATCGTTATTCCTTTTAATGCCAAGATCACCGGTAGCAGCGACATCAAGAATTACAGTGAGTATCTCTATGACAATGCTGGCGGCGCGATCCTCTCCTGGATCATCGAAGGTAGCAAGAAGGTTATCGATGCTGACTACCACATCCCGGTTCCGGCCTGCGTGCAGAATGCCATCGATGATTACCGTAGCCAGAATGACTGGTTCGGACATTTCTTAGAGGATAAGTGCATCATAGGTGATGAGTATAAAGAAAACTCCTCTAACCTATATCAGGCCTACCGCAATCACTGCATCGATTGTAATGAGTATGTACGCTCCACAGCGGACTTCTACTTTGCTATGGAAAATGCCGGATACGAGCGTGTCACCTTGAGCCGAAAGCGCTATTTTAAAGGGCTTCGCCTGCGTACTGAGGACGATTTTGATGAAGAATTTTTAGACTGATCGAACCGAATGACAAGGTGTATCAATGTCTCTGTATAAACTTTTCTATAGGCTATAAAAAATCATATATAGAAAAGTTATGTAAATACCATTGATACACCTTGCACATCAGAAAATTATTCACTGATTGGAGAATGACAATGTTAGAAAAACAGATAGAAAACAAGTTAACCCGGATGGTTAAGCAGCATGAAGGCATCGCTGTAAAATTCGTGTCTCCGAGCTTTGCGGGAATGCCAGACCGTCTCGTCTTATTACCTGATGGGATCATCGCCTTCGTAGAGCTGAAGGCTCCTGGGAAAAAGCCTCGCCCGCTTCAGTTAGCCAGACACAAGCTGCTACGTTCACTTGGCTTTCAGGTCTATGTGATTGATGGCGTGGAACAGATTGGAGGGATGCTTCATGAACTTCTCACCTCATAATTATCAGGCCTACGCCATCGACTATATCGAAACGCATCCTATCGCTGCAGTTCTCCTCGATATGGGTCTTGGCAAAACCGTCATTTCCCTGACTGCCATCGCGGACCTGCTGTTTGACAGCTTTGAGGCACACCGCATCCTAGTGGTCGCGCCTTTAAGGGTGGCCCGTGATACCTGGCCTGCGGAAATTGCAAAATGGGAGCACCTGCAGCATCTGACCTTCGCAGTCTGCGTGGGGACACCGAAGGAACGACGCGCTGCACTTATATCCGGAGCCGACATCACCATCATTAACCGTGAGAACCTTGGCTGGCTGATAGATTCCAGTGGCTTTAATTTTGATTACGATATGGTCATCATTGATGAGCTCTCTTCCTTCAAGAATCACAAGTCCAAGCGATTTCAATCTCTGATGAAGGTTAGACCTAAAGTAAAACGAATCATCGGTCTTACCGGCACACCTTCTTCCAATGGTCTTATGGACCTCTGGGCAGAGTTTAAGCTCCTGGATTTGGGAGAACGTTTAGGACGCTTCATCACCCACTACCGTAACAACTACTTTATCCCGGACAAGCGAAATGGCGAAATCATCTACTCCTACAAACCAATGCCTTATGCAGAGGATGCCATCTACCGGAGAATATCGGATATTACGATTTCCATGAAATCCACCGATCACCTGCAGATGCCAGAATTAATCACATCGCAATACGAAGTACAGCTGTCTGAGGAAGAAACTCAGCGATACGAGGAACTGAAGGCAGACTTTATATTGGCGCTCCCGGAAGGAGAAGTCACGGCTGCCAATGCGGCTTCTCTTACCGGTAAACTCTCCCAGCTAGCCAATGGTGCCATTTATGATGATGACGGCAATATCATCGAGTTCCATGATAGAAAGCTGGATGCCTTAGAGGATCTTATCGAAGCCGCCAATGGCAAACCGCTCCTGGTAGCTTACTGGTTCAAGCACGACCTCTCCCGTATCAAGAAACGCTTCGATGTGAGAGAAATAAAATCCAGTAAGGACATCACTGACTGGAATGCCGGAAAGATACCGGTCGCAGTCATCCACCCGGCCTCTGCCGGTCATGGACTCAACCTGCAGGCTGGTGGTTCCACTCTCATCTGGTTCGGGCTGACATGGTCACTGGAATTATATCAGCAGACCAACGCCCGTCTCTGGAGACAGGGCCAGACCTCCGGAACCGTGGTGATAGAACACATCATCACAAAAGGAACCATCGATGAGCGCATCTTAAAGGCGCTGTCCCTGAAGGAAGTCACACAAAACGCATTAATTGATGCGGTAAAAGCAAATCTACGACAATCTACGACAACATAGGTCAATCCGAGGGAATTTCATTATTCGGAGGTACGCTATGAATGCAAAAGAATATTTATCCCAGGCCCGCAACCTGGATCAGCGCATTATCACAAAAACTCAGATGATTGACTCCTTAAACGATCTGGCTACCCGCTGCACAGCTACTTATTCAGATATGCCTAAGAGCCCAAACCGTGGTAACTCCCGCCTGGAGGAATGTGTCATGAAGATCATCGACCTGGAGGAACAGATTACAGAAGATATGGAAAAGCTGGTGAATTTGAAGAAAGAAATCACTCATGCAATCCAGTCCGTTTCCAATCCGGAATATCAGGATCTTCTTGCGAAGCGCTACATCTGCTGTGAAGCCTGGGAAAAGATCGCCGTGGATATGAACTACGAGCTTCGCTACATCCACAAGCTCCACAGCCGTGCTCTGCAGGAAGTAAAAATTCCTGAGTCAAACGAAGATGGGCACGAAAAGACATAGAATGACACCATCAACTTCTGATAGTATTAGACTAGCAAAAAAGAAAATCACAGAAGCCTTGTAGGATTTACTTCCTGCAGGGCTTTTCTTATGCCGCAAGGAGGTGAAACTGATGCCGAGAAAGCCGAAGCGTCCCTGTTCTTATCCAGGCTGTCCTAATCTCACGGACGGTCGCTTCTGTGAGGAGCATGCCAAGGAGGAAGCCAGGCGCTACGAACATTATGATAGAGACCCAGCCACCAAGCGTCGCTACGGTCGTGCCTGGAAACGCATCCGTGACAGCTATGCCGCTGCTCATCCGCTTTGTGAAGAGTGCCTTGCGAAGGGTGTTTATACACCAACCGAGGAGATTCATCACATGCTTCCACTATCTCAGGGCGGAACCCATGACCGTGAGAACCTGAAAGCCTTGTGCAAGGCCTGCCATGCACGCATTCATGCAGAACGCGGTGACCGCTGGCACAACACATAAAGCAGACGCATTTTCTTTGTGCATCAGCCCCCAGGGGCGGTCTGAATCTCTACGGCGCAGCTGCCGTGGAACGGGCGTGGGGTCTCACGCACAAAAACGCGTTTTCAAACGGGGTAATAGGTCCCGGACAAGGAGGTGAATCATTTTGGCTAAGGACGGAACCAACCGTGGCGGCGCTCGTATCGGTGCCGGAGCCAAGAAAAAGCCCTTAGCTGACAAAATCACTGAGGGTAATCCAGGCAAGCGAAAGGGTACTTTCTTTTCCTCATTCATATCGGATTCCTCCTATCGTATCTGTTCTTTGTGGTCATAAAACAAATCTCCATTTCTGACCTTTGCATGGCTGAGAATCTTGATCTGCCCATTTGCCTGACTGTCCAGAGCTTTTTCATAGCCTATATCTGACAAAAACAGGCGGGTGCGTTCTCCTTTCCAGCCAACCGGGGAGTCATGCGTCAGTACATCAAAAATAATCATGTGCCGGGTGTTCTCCGCAAATCGCTGGAGATCCATGTAGTCATGACCGTGATAGTTCTGCGCCCCGGCTTTCTGGCGCATTTCCTCCATCAGCTGCCCGATTGTTTTGCCTTCCTGCATAAAACCCACTTCCTTTCCGTTCTTATGAGACCAGCAAGATCATCTCCCGCAGCTGAGCAAAGTAGAGCTTTCCCTTTGGCGTAACCAGCGTGTAGGAGCCGGTATGCCCGTGATTGCAGTAGTCTTTCACACAGAACAGCCCCGTATTTTTCACATTGGCATAGGGCAGCACATTGCCGGATGCTGTGCGGTACACAAACCGTCGTTCTATCAGAAACCGAACAAACCGGCGCTCCGGGACATCCAACTCTTTGGCGGTTGTCCTGAGATTGGTGCTGTGCTTTAAGTCGATGAACAGGTCATAGAAAGCGGCTTTGCCCTCCAGCTGTGCATTTTCCTTACGCAGAGAAATATTTGCTTCACGCTCAGCCAACAAGTCTGAGCAGAGCTTCATCAGAGCCTCCGGGGAAGTAGCTACCTCCCAAAGCTTCTCTCTTGTGAGATAGGCCCCGTGCTTGCGAATGGTAGGCAGAACCTCATCGAATACCCACTGTTCAAACTGTTCTGCCGATGGCAATTTGCTGTGAACAATCAGGCGGTACAAATCTCCTTCGGGGATAAAAGTCATACTGATTTTGCGGTCGGGGCTTTGTGGGTGAGGTGCGTCGCGTTTCACGACATACCTACAATGGCGGATAATTGCATCGCGGGAATTGCTGTACCCCAGCGCAGCGGCCACATCCATTCCGCAAAACAGGTATTTGCCGTTTTCTTCGATGACCCGGATACTGCCAAACTCCGGGTTTTTGAAAATTTCCATCTGGTTCATGTCGTGCCTCCTTTGGCATGATAAAAGGCGGCCTTTACCAGCCGCCTGCGTGCATATCGTGGTTGACCAATGAAGTGAAGTGATTATTCATGGTGGTAGGCGCATTGAACAGCACCGCAAGCAGGTACTGCTTCATGTTGCGTACCTGGGTGGTGTTCTTTTGCAGACAGTCCATGACAAACTCGATGTGGGAGCTGTCCAGTTTCAAAAAACGGGAACGCACGATCTCGTGAGGAAAGTCTGCCCCAGAGATCCGGGTGGTCTTTCGTCTGGCACAGACCGTTTCTACCAACAGCTCTACGATCTCATTCAGGTCATCCAGGTAGAGAGGATAACGCTGCTTCAGACAGTCATACTCGATATTCTCTAAAATCAATTCCCGATAATTTTCTATCTCTGTGACAGACATAGCATCTGCTTTTTTCCCTTGACTAAATTTTGCCAATACAAAATAGGATACAGCTACATTGTCGAATCCGCCATATTTTTCAGATGGCAAATTCTTTTTCCTGTTGGCAAGACCTGAGGATTTTCGCAAAGGCATCTGGTCAAACAGCCTGCCGCTTCTGCAAAATGCATACCTCGTCAAATGGACCGCATTCTTTTCCGCAATCTTCTTCACTTTGGCGATGTCTGCTTCACCTCGCCAAATCACCTCTTCGCCATGGGCCAAGGGGTATTTCATGATTTTTTTCAATTCCACATTGTAGTCGTCTGTCAGTCGGAACCAGCGCTTATTAAAGCGCTCATGATATACATTGCCTACAACAATGTTCAGATAGGCATCTTTGGCATGATGCAGATCGTTTACCGAACGGCACTTGACGATTTTATACTCCTGACGGAATTCAGATACCAGACCGGCCTTGACATAGACGATTTCGGAATGGGGGAATTTCTCCTGCAGCAGTTGAGCGATGACCTTTGTGGACTGCCGGGTCTCTACTAGCTGGCGGTTGATAAAGCCCATCTTTTCCGCATCCGTTAGTTGGGTGGCCCTGGTCAGACGGCGGAATTTTTCTTCGCTCATCAGGCCATTTTTCCGCAAGGTTTCCCAGAAGCCTTTTTGAGATTCCCGAATTTCGCGGGCAACGGGATATATGGCCTTTTTGCGGTCGTTGATGGTTGACTCAACCAGGACCAGATTATTCAGAACGCTGTCATCCTTTGTAAGGCTCTGGGGATAGATATGGTCCTTGTTGTAATAAGTATCAGTGCCGAGTTTTGCCAGATCGATGGGCCGACCGGTGTATGCGCTTTTGCCCATCTGTAAGAAATAAAGGAAAAGTGCGTCACTTTGCAGACGGTTGTCGGCCATTTCTCCCATATCTTCGATTTGCTTTTGCAGCTGTCGGGATTCCTGGGTTTTGATGGAGCTGTAGATATCCAACAGCTGATTTTTTCGGCTGCGGGTTCGCTTCCCTTTTTGATCGGGGGTACCGCCCCGGGCCATTTCCACAAAAATCTTTTTGGGTGCTCCTGCGGCATTTGCCACATCCTGTACGATATCCAGCGTTCTGTGAATGGCACGGCGGACGCTACCCGGAAGACGCTCATCCTTCAAGCGCTGAGCGAGCGTTTTCTGATGCTCCGGCTTTGCGTAATAGGCAAGAGACTCTGCCT
>OLHA01000180.1_pt1 | contig 36146 bp, 24 predicted proteins | sample 1605961 | NCBI WGS metagenome assembly OLHA01 (sample SAMN03283288) | human gut metagenome | biome: human-associated habitat; material: feces | host: Homo sapiens | place: Peru | collected 2012
AAGGGAAAAGCAGGGGCATTCGGCGGTTGCCGGATGCCCCTGCTTTTCATTATACATCAAATCGGTCGTAGGCTTCGTAACAATCCAGGCAAAGCTTCTTTTCCCCCGCAAGCCGGATCCAATTGGCTCCGGTGCTTTCGCCGCAGCAATCGCAGGGATAGGAATCAAAAATCCGCGCCGCCTCCGGCAGATGCAGCTTCGCCTCCATTACCCGGAACATATCTTCCGGGGCGCAGCTCTGGTAATAGGCAAAGGATTCCTGTCGGGTCATGCCCTCCGGCTTCGGTTTCAGAACCAGCCGAAGAGATTTTCCGTTTTTCCGGTCGAAGAAGGTAAACGCCTGCTTGCCACGCATATGGAACAGCAGATTGCCTTTGCCGATGCTGCACCCCAGAATCACCTGGATGGCATCTACGCCGCAGGCATCGTTTTCGCTGATACATACAATTTCTTCATCCGCCGACAGACATCCCGCGTTTCCGCCGCCGCCCAGCTCCAGCTTCAGAAGCTCGATGGCATACAGCGAGGCCTTGTAGCCAATGGTCAGGCCGCCGCATTCGTGCCCGTGAAACTCCACACATTTTTTCCACAACGCTTTGTTCTCGTCCATGATAATCCGTCCTTTCTCTTCCGGGTGGCTCACGCTTCCACCAGAACCATTCTTTGATTTTCTACCTCTACCACCCGGCCGTCAATCTGGTACACAGCCTTCAGCGCCTCCGGGGTCAGAATCCTGTAGTCACCGTTGGCGTACACCTGACCCTGGCGAAGCAGCAGGAACCGGTCGCAGAACCGGAGCGCCAGATTCAGGTCATGAATCACGACAACGGCAGTCAGGCCGTCGTGATGGCAAAGCTCCCGCACAATTTCCAGCACCTGATACTGGTTGTGAATGTCCAGGCTGCTGGTAGGCTCGTCCAGAAGCAGCAGCTTCGGCTGCTGGGCCAGCGCTCTTGCCAGCATAACCTTCTGCCGCTCACCGCCGGAGAGCTGATTCAGAAACCGCCCCCGCAGGGATTCCAGGTTCAGCCGATCCATGGCGCTGTGGACGATCTGATGATCCTTCTCCGTAAATCCCCACTTCATATAGGGTCGTCTTCCCAGCATGACCACATCGTGAACCGTCATCTGGGTATTGGGAACCGTCTGGGAGACGAAGGCAATGCGCCGGGAAACCTGGTGGTTGCTCATTTGCAGAATGCTCTCTCCGTCCAGAAGCAGCTCCCCGGAGTCCGCCTTCAGGATTTTGTTCAGACACTTCAGCAGCGTGCTTTTCCCCACGCCGTTGTTTCCCAGAATTGCCAGGAACTGACCCTGTTCCAGAGTAAAATTTACGTCCTTCAGAACCTCTCCGCCGCCGTGGTAGTGGTAGGAGATGTTTTTCACTTCCATCATTTTCCCTTCCCTCCCTTGAACAGGAGATACAGGAACAGCGGCCCGCCCAGGAATGCGGTAATGGCGCCGATGGGCAGGATAATGGGCATAATCGCCACCCGGGCCAGCAGATCTCCCAGCAGGAGCAGCGTCGCGCCGGCAAGGACGGAGCCGGGAATCAGGTACACATGGTTATTGCCTACCACCATGCGCACAATGTGCGGCGCCACCAGTCCGATGAAATTGATCAGTCCCACCCGGGATACAATGACAGAGCAGGTCAGGCAGCACAGAATCATATTCGTCAGGGTAAGCCTCTGTACATGAATGCCCAGGCTTATGGCGGTTTCCTCCCCGCTGAGCAGCGCGTTATAGTCCCAGCGATGGCTGACGCAATACAGAATCAGAATCAGAACCATGCCGGTCATTGCCCGCAGCTCGCCCCAATCGGTGCTTCCCAGATCTCCGAAGGTCCAGAATACCAGATTCGCCAGCTGGATTTCGTTGGCAAAATACTGAATCAGGGTGGTTGCGCCGCCCAGCATGGAGCTGATTGCCACACCCGCCAGCACAATCCCCTCTGCCGAAACCTGCTTCAGCCGGGACAATCCCAGAATCACCGCCGCCACGGCAATGGAGCCGAAAAAGGACCACAGGGAAATTCCCACACCGCCGGTCAGATTCAGGGTGATAATCGCAAAGGCCGCCCCGAAGGTGGCGCCCTGGGAGACACCCAGGGTGGAAGCGGAGGCCAGGGGATTGTGAAGAATGGCCTGCAAAATACAGCCGGACAGCCCAAGCCCCGCTCCCGCCACAATGGCGGTGCAGATACGGGGCATTCGGTTATTGCGAATCACCAGATTGATTTTCTTATCCGCGGATCGTCCGAAGATTCCCCGGATAAGCTCCGCCACCGGGGTATTATAGGAGCCGGCACGCAGGGACAGCAGCACGGACACCAGAAGCAGCAGAGCCAGAAGCACCAGAAACAGGGTGCTGCGAATCTGGTTTTTTCGGTAGTCCGTCAGCTGGTGTTCAGGCGCCAAGGGTAATCTGGCAGAACGCATAGCCGGCTTCCTCCAGATCAGAATAGGGATTGCTGCCCAGCAGCTCGGTGAAAATCTCCCCGGCCTTTTCCACAGGGTCAATATCCCGGAACTGCTCAGGGTACATGACGCAGGCAGCATAGTAAGCGTCCGCCAGCGCGGTTTCCAGGTTGGAAGCATAGGAGCGGAAGGAAATCTGAGAATAAACCTTTCCCTCCTTGACGGCGGTCAGCGCATTGTAAAAATCCGGGTGCGCCCCATAGTCCTCATTGATCAGACTCATTCCGTTAAAATCCAGGAAGATCAGATCCGGATCCCAGGAAAGAACCTGCTCCACGTCGATGTTGAAGGCACCGGTCTGCTCGGTGGTATTGGCAAGGTTCTTGGCATGAATCAGCTCAAAGGGGCCATAATAGGCCTCCGTTCCCTCAAATCCGTGCTGACCCTTGAAGGCCACGCCGCCCACATAGCAGGAGGGCTTTGCCTCCTCGGCAATGGCGGAAGTCCGCTCGTCCAGATCCTTCTGGATGGCCTTCAGATAGGCGGTCAGCTCCTCTGCACGGCTTTCCAGCTGGTAGAGCTCTCCCAGAATGCGGATGGTGACGTAGGCTTTCTCATCCAGGGTGGTATCGCTTCCGGGAACCACTACAACGGGAATTCCCGTTTTCTGGCTCAGCTCGTCGGGATCCTGGCTGGCGTAGCTGCTCATGACAATCACCTGGGGATCCACGTTTATGATTTCCTCCGCAAAGGGCTCCCCGTTGGTTCCGATTGCCGGCAAATCCTTGAACAAATCGTAATTCACATAGTTGTACAGTCGGCTCATGCCGGGCTCTTTTTCGTAATCCTCCACCCCGACGACCCGGCTGGCACCGCCTACATAGCAGGTATAGCGCAGCGCACCAACGCCAACACATACAATACGCTCCACGCAATCGGGGATTTCCACATTCCGATTCATGCCGTCCGTAATCATCCGGGTATCCGGGGTGGTTTCTTCGGAGGTAGCTTGGAGGGCGGTGGTTTCCTTCGCCGGGGCGGGCGCTGCCGCTTCCGGTGTGCCTGCGCAGGCGGTCATAGCCAGCAGCATAGACAGCACCAGCAGCATCGTAACGATTTTCTTCATTTTTTGGTTTCCTTTCCTTCTGCTTTCTTGGCGGAAAATGCCCGCGAGAATCTATCTCTGATTCTATCAGAGAAACAGCAGAATCGGAAGCCCCCTAGGGGGATACAAAATCCGGTGATTTTCTTACAGGGAAGGACATTCGGTGACAGACGCAAAGCAGCTCCTTATACTGAACTCCAATTAAAATCTTTAAAAGAGATTTTAATCAGGAAATAGTATTAAACATTGCGCCGCGGCGTCCTCATGTATCCAGGGTGCTGGCATCCGGGAAGATTTCCTGGCTGGCGCATTTGCGCCGGTATTCCTTGGGAAGCATCCCGTAATACGCCTTAAAGGCGGCGGAAAACCGGCTCTGGCTGTCGTAGCCCACCTGCCGGGCAACGTCCGCAATGGACATGTCCGTCTGAGCCAGCAGCCGGGCGGCGGCCTCCATCCGGTGCTCCCGGATGTGGGCGGCAATGGAGGTGCCGTAGATGGTTTTGAACATCTGCTTCAGGGTCGTGGGGTTCATCAGGTACTGCCGGGACAGCTCCTCGATGGAGCACCGCTGCTCCAGGTTCCCGATGAGCCGGTCATGAATCTGCCGGATGATTTCCACCTGCTCTGCCGGGTACTCGGTCAGCCGCTTTTCCCGGCAGCCCTCCCCGGCGGCCAGAAGCACCAGCAGCTCCAGCACCTTGATTCTCCAAAAAACCAGCCGATAAGCCTCCGAACCGGCCGAGAAGCTCTCGAAAACCTGCCGCAGGGTCGGCTCGGCGGAAAAGGGGACTGGTCTTCCGCCGGGGCTGTAGCTTTCCAGCAGCTTTTCTTCCGTAATCCCGCTGCCCGCCAAAGGCTCCGGGAGATTCCGCGCCAGCGCTTCCCCATTCAGCCGGAGCATCCAACCTCCGTAATCTCCGTTGGGAAGGGATATTGCCGCTTCCCCCAGGGTCTGGGAATCGGTCAGAAGAAATTCTCCGGGGCCAAGATAGACAGAAGCGGGCAGCTTCCAGCCAATCCGGCCGGACTGGCAGTAATGCAGGACGATTCCCTCCCCAGGCTGGTCAAGATTCGGCGCTTCCTCAGCCTGAGCCTGAAGCCAGGACAGAGTAATGCCCGGATAGAGGACGGTGTCGGTTCGCTTCACGGTAACGCCCCCTTAATCCGGGCAGGCGATATCCATCACCTGCTCAATGGTCTTGTGAAGCAGCTGAGCCACGTCCTCCTCCGATGCCCGGTAGTAGACCTCCTTGCCCTCCCGGCGGCTGATAATCAGGCCGCAGCTGCGCAGCACCCGCAGATGGTGGGAAACCGCCGGACTGGACATGTCCATCAGGGCGGAAATGTTCGTGACGCACTGCTCCGTATGGCAGAGCATCCAGAAAATCCGAAGCCGGGTGGTGTCGCTGAGCTGCTTGAAAATATCCGCCGCAATTTCAAATCGTTCGGTGTGGGCCATGGCGGCGCCGATGTTGTCCATGTGACTGGGGATATCGTGGGCGTGGGGAAGAATAGACTGATTCATATCAAAGGCTCCTTTTCGCTGATTTGGAAATTCTTTTCGCCTGTTTGGAAGGGTATGCACTTTTCACATTGACTTTTCCGCTTTTCCCCATTATACTACAATCATAACAATTAAGCAATTACTTAATCGTAAAAAGATTAAGGCGAAAAGGAGTGTTGGATTATGCACGAACACGACCATGGGCATGAACACCACCACAATCATGATGACTGTTGCTGCGGTCATGACCAGGAACAGGAACACCATCATCACCACGATGACGATGATTGCTGCTGCGGCCACGACCAGGAACATGAGCACCATCATCACCACGATGGCGATTGCTGCTGCGGTCATCATCACGAGCACGAGCACCATCACCATGACGGATGCTGCTGTGGCCACGACCATGACCACGAGGAAGCCGTCCAGGAAGATGTGCCCACCCGCTCCCACACCCACTTTGTGGTAGAGCACGTCCAGACCCCGGGGCACCCCGCAGACTGCCAGTGTCCCCTGTGCTGCCACCATGCGGAGTACTGCGACATCTGCGGTGAAAGCCTGGCCAAGTGCACCTGCAAAATGCCCGACGAGGACTTGGAAAAGCGGGTCTACATTCTGGAAGGCATCGACTGCGCCAACTGTGCCGCCAAGATCGAGGCCAAAATCCGTTCCATGCCCGAGGTGGCCTTCGCCACCGTGTCCTTCGCCACCAAGCAGCTTCGGGTCGCCGCCGACAATCAGGATGCGCTGCTGCCCAAAATGCAGGCGGTGGTGGATTCCATTGAGGACGGCGTGACCCTGGTGCCCAGAAAGCGTCGGGTCTCCGGCATGGCTCCCACCAGGGTCTACATTCTGGAGGGGCTGGACTGCGCCAACTGCGCCGCGAAAATTGAGAAGAAGCTTCAGACTCTGCCCGGGGTGGACGAGGTGACCATCACCTTCGCCACGAAGCAGATGCGCCTGTCCGCCAAGGATCCCGACAGCCTGATTCCCCGGATTCAGCAGACCATCAACGCTATGGAGGACGGCGTCACCGTAGTGCCCAAGGAATCCGCGCCCGCCCCGGCTCCCAAGGACGACGAGACCGAGGAAAATAAGGAGCTTCGGAGCCTGATTGTCGGCGCTGTTTTGTTCGTGGCCGGTGAAATTCTGGAGCATCTGGGTGCTCCCACCCCGGTGCTTCTGGGTGTGCTGGCCCTGGCCTACCTGATTCTGGGCGGCGAGGTTCTGGTGGCCTCCTTCCGGAACATCAAAAAGGGTCAGATCTTTGACGAGAATTTCCTGATGTCCATTGCCACATTGGGCGCATTCGCCATCGGTGACTTCCCCGAGGCCGTGGGCGTTATGCTCTTCTATCGCATCGGCGAGTATTTTGAGGATCGTGCCGTCAGCCAGAGCCGCAAGCAGATCATGGACGCGGTGGATCTGCGGCCTGAGGTAGTCAACCTTGTGGTTGGCGAGGACATCCGGGTCATTGACGCGGAGGAAGCCAACGTGGGCGACATTCTGCTGGTGCGCCCCGGCGACCGGATTCCCCTGGACGGCGTAATCATCGAGGGGGAAAGCCGGATCGACACCTCGCCCGTCACCGGTGAGCCGGTGCCCGTGAAGGCCGCCGTCGGCGACAGCGTGATCTCCGGCTGTGTCAACACCTCCGGCACTCTGAAAATCCGGGCAGAAAAGCTGCTGGAAGAATCCATGGTCACCCGGATTCTGGACTCCGTGGAAAACGCCGCCGCCAATAAACCCAATATCGACAAATTCATCACCCGGTTTGCCCGGGTGTACACCCCCGCCGTGGTTATCAGCGCTCTGGTGGTGGCGCTGGTGCTGCCCTTCCTGATTCCCGGCTGGCACTTCTTCGTTGACCCCGACTATACCGGCGCGGAAACCGTACTGCGCAGTGCCACCGGCACCGCCTCCGTCTTCACCGCTCTGACCTTCCTGGTCATCTCCTGTCCCTGCGCATTGGTTCTCAGCGTGCCCCTGGCCTTCTTCTCCGGCATCGGCGCCGCCTCCAAGAAGAACATTCTCTTCAAGGGCGGCAATGCCATTGAGGCTCTGAGCGGCGTCAAGGCCGTGGTCATGGACAAAACCGGCACCATCACCAAGGGCAACTTCGTGGTTCAGTCCGCGCTTCCCGCTGGGGAAGGCGTCAGCGAGGCCAAGCTTCTGGCCATGGCCGCCAGCTGTGAGCTGTTCTCCACCCACCCCATCGCCGTGAGCATCGTCACCGCCGCCCAGGAAAAGGGCATTTCCATCGAAAAGCCCGCCAATCTTCAGGAAATTGCCGGACAGGGAATTGCGGCCGACACCTCCCTGGGTAAGCTCCTCTGCGGCAACCGGAAGCTGCTGGAAGCCCATGGGGTTGACCTGTCCGACTACCGGGAAACCGGCTTCGGCACGCAAGTGCTGATTGCCCGAAACGGCAAATTCGTCGGCAACATCGTCATTTCCGACACGCTGAAGGACGACGCAGTGGAAGCCATCGGAAAAATCCGGAAGCAGGGCATTGTCACCGCCATGCTCACCGGCGATGCCCAGGACAGCGCGGAATTTGTTGCCAGAAAGACGGGCATTGACGAAGTCCACGCCAAGCTTCTGCCGGAAAACAAGCTGGAAACCCTCCACGCCATCCGGGAAGCCCACGGCAGCGTGATGTTTGTCGGCGACGGCATCAACGACGCCCCGGTGCTGGCCGGTGCGGATGTGGGCGCGGCCATGGGCAGCGGCGCGGACGCGGCCATTGAGGCTGCCGACGTGGTGTTCATGACCTCCGAAATGTCCGCCATTCCCGAGGCTCTGCGAATTGCCAAGGCCACCCGGCGAATCTCCTGGCAGAATGTGTACTTTGCCCTGGCCGTCAAGCTGATTGTCATGATTATGGGTCTGTGCGGCTATGCCAATATGTGGGTTGCGGTGTTCGCCGATACCGGCGTTTCCATGCTGTGCCTGCTGAACTCCGTCAGAATCCTGCGGATGAAATAACCGGCTTCTGCATTGCAAAACCGCCCTCCGGGTTTCCGGAGGGCGGTTTTTTCAGGTTCTGGGGATAATGTTCTTGTAGATCCGGGAGTTGGTATAGACCAGATAATCGCTGGCGTTGCTGCCGCTGATGGCGTTCTGGTTCTCGTCCAGCAGCTCCGCTTCCAGACGGATCTTGTAGTTGGCATAGGTCATGCCATTGGCTTCCAGTGCCGCGCCCGCCAACAGGAACATATCCGCGGAAATTTCCAGGGGCACGTTCTTGTCAAGGACATTGTCCAGCCGGAAGGTCGCCGTGTAGGTGGCGTTCACATTGTCCTCGGTGTTGGTGGGATTGGCCGCCTCGATGACCTGTCCTGTTTCGGAGCCCGTGTAGCGCAGGCTCAGCTTCATCTTCTCCCCGGTCAGGCACTTGCCCCAGGGAACTGCCGCCCCGTAGCTGACGAAGGGCTGGGTTCCGGTGTTATTCCTGGGAGACAGGGTCAGGGTGCACCGCAGATACCTGGCATTTTCCGCCCGGCTCACCGCGCTGACATTGTAGCTGGCGGCGGACAGCAGCTCCGCCGAATCGCCCTCGAAGCCGTTGATGCCCAGCTGGTTGATGCTGTCCATTTCAGTATCGCCCACGGCATCGTAGTTCAGGGAGGCCACGCTGACCTCGCCCCGGTAGAAGTGCCGATGCAGGGTGTCCTCGGAGGGCGGCTGGGTGCTGAGGGTGGAACTGGTCAAGGTCTGGGGCGTGTAGGACAGGGTCGAAGTAACCGCCATCAAAATACCGTCGTTCTCGCTCTCCCGGGTGGGGAACTGATCCACATAGGAGGAAGCAAAATCCAGAGTCAGCTCCGCGGTAAGCTCCACGGCGTGCGCCTGAATGTCGCCGCAGGGGATCTGTGCCGGGAAGGTCAGCCGGTAGGAACGGGTGGCCGTGTCCACAATGTAGTGCTCTGTCCAGCTATTTGCGCCATAGCGGTAAACTGCCGTGATCTGGGTGCCCGGGGTCAGGTTGACCTGGGTTCTGGTGTTGCCCTCATAGCGGTAGAACACCAGATTGAAGCACTGGGACAGGCTCTGATCACCGGCGTAGTTCTGGAACTGCTGGGCGCTTTCCGCGTCCTTGAACCGGATGGTTGCGGTCATGCCGGCCTTCACCTGGGTGTTGCTGTCGGAGATTCTCTCCAGCTGGCTTTCCGCCGTGGTCAGGCTCACCGTCTGGCTGAAGCAGGAAGCGATGACAATCCGGTTCTCGTCAGCGTTCCGGGCAAAGCCGTTGGTGGGGTTCGTTTCGCTGGCGGGAAGCCGCTTGGTGGGCAGGCCGTTGCCGACAGGGTTCGTCAGCCGGTCGTCGCAGGTGAGCAGAATGTTCAGCTGCTGGCTGTTCGCCGGGGTCTGGAGGGTCAGATAGTACCGTTCAGAAAGTTCTCCGTTCCATTCTCCCACGGTAATGGCGTACTGGGTCTGATTCTTGTCCTCGTCGGTGGCCTTCCGGTAGTAGGTATCGCCGATCTGAACCGTCGCCTGGGTTTTGTCCGCCGTTATCACGAACTTGCCCGTCAGGGTTTCGTCCGCCTTTTCGGCCTCCGTCAGTGCCCTGGCCGTCAGAGGCAGAAGCTGGCTCAGCGTCACCGGAGTCCAATTGGTTCCCGTCTGATCCTGGAAACTGGTGAATTTCAGCTCATAGTAGCTGTCCACCTGCTGAAGAGCCTGGGAAGCGGTGGCGTACCAGGCTTTATCCTGGTTATTCCGGTCAACCAGCACCAGCCGGGTAGCATCCGGCAGTCTGACGTTCAGCCGGAGCTGCTTCAGGAAGTTCCACAGCAGATTCTCGCCATCGTTCACCGCCTTCTGCCATTCCTCCCGGGTGCGGGTGTAGTCGAAGCCCAGAAGGGCCGTGACCTTCTCGTTGTCCGAGGCAATGGCCAGCCGGTTCAGATCGTCATAATTGCTCTGAATGTAGCTGGTGCCGGTCAGCGCCGAAGCCCAGAACCGGAAGTTGAAGACCTTTTTCACCAGAATTGGCAGATACAGGGTGTAAGCCGTCTGGCTGGCATCCGCCGGGTTGGCAAATTCCGCCCTCAGCAGGGTAAACCGAGCCATCTGGTTGTCGTACTGGCCGTTGAGCCGAATCCGCTTGGTGTTTTCATTCAGGGTAAAGCTGCCGTCCTCCTGGGTCTCCCGCCACTGGCCGCCGCTATAGACGTAATTGGTCAGGGACAATTTCATGTCCGCCGGAGGTGCCGGATTCAGATCATTGGTGATGGTCTTGCCGTACATCACCCGGTTGGTAAGCAGGGACAGGGCACTGTAGAGCGCCCGATTGGCCTCGTCCGTACTGGTGGTGCTGATGACGAACACCGGGAAATTGCCGCCGGAATAATCGCCGTTGTCGCCGTCGCCGGTGAAGCTGCCGAAATAGGCCATATCCGAAGGCCGATTGGTTTCGGTGTCGGTCAGGTATTTCCGGGCTTCCTCCACCGCCGTGTGGGTCAGGTTCCGGTTTTCCGTGCCGCCGCTGTCAAAACGAATCTTCTCCCCAATGGGGGTCGCGCCGTCAAAGCAGGCACCGTCGCCGGTAACGTTTTGACCCAGAAGCGCCGTCAGAGGGCTAATCGGATTGGTGGTCACATGGGGATATGCGCTCAGGGTGGTTTCCTCCTGGACACCGGTGTAATCCGAGCGAACCAGGTAATCCCCGGTGCTCAGAGCCGTTCCAAAGTCCTGGGTAGGCACGGTGTTTTTCGCTTGCACCAGGCTGACGCCGGTGAATTTCAGCGTATAGCTGTGGCCGTTCCAAGGGCTTCTCTGTCCGCCGAAGATACCGGTGTTTTCGCTCTTTCCATTGACCAGGCCGATGGGAAGCGTCCCCGTCCATTCGTTGGGCACATTCCCCCGATAGCCGTTTTGACTGTCGTTCAGCAGATAGCCGATCCGGTTGTCCTTCAGCAGAATGTTGTAGCCCGTCAGGTTGGCAGTGCATCCGCTCAGGTAGCCATACAGGCCGCCTACGCTGCTTCGGGAATTGCAGGCGGCAATGTCGCAGTTTTCCACGGACAGATTCTCCAGCTGAATCTTCGGCACATAGTTCTTGTTGTTGCTCTGGTTTTCCACCTGACCCACCGCGCCGCCGGAGGCTCTCTTTCCGATGGTTGCCGTGTGATTCAGCCGGATATTGCTAAGGGTCATGCTGGGATACAGGCAGACCACACCCAGCAAGCCGCCGGTAATACAGTCGCCACTGCCGCCGCCCGCGAGAATCTGAACGGCGCCGCTCTCGGAGCCGATACTGACCCGATCGATGGTCATCTGTCCTCCCGGGTTCTTCATCACGCCGATCAGGCCGCCCAGCTGTCTGCCATTTGCCATCCGGACAGCGGAGCCCGATTCCCCGCCGATGGTCACATCCGAAACGGAAAGATGGTAGACCGCGTCACTGGTTCCCCGCCAATGGGTGGTTTTGGCATCGCTGAGGAAACCAAACAGGCCGCCTACGCTGGTCCTCGCGTTTGTGTTTTCCGCGCCGATCAGCTCCACCTTTTCTTCCAGGTGGACGCCCTTGACGGTTACGGTCTGACGCTTGGCAACGTTCTCGTAGCCCACCAGACCGCCTACGGTGGTGTCATTCGTCCCGGTGACGGTGCCCGTTACCTTCAGATTCCGGATGGTCATAACGGCATCGCTTTCCGCCGGGTTGATTTCCAACGTGCCGGTGCTGTCGTCATAGCGATGGATATGGCCGAAGAGTCCTCCGGCATCCTGACGTCTGGTGTTCTCCACTATCATGCAGAAGGGGGCTGTCGCCCGGATATCGCCGTCTGTCAGCTCCACAGCCTGGGTATTGCTGACAGTTACCTTTGTCGCCGCGGAGTAGCCCGCGAAGCCGCCGGCCATAATCAGCGCCCGAACGGTCAGATTCTCATAGGTGCAGTCGATAAACCTGGCTTCGTTTTTGAACTGGGTATTAAACCCGATCATGCCAATGAAGCCTCCGGCGGTAGTGCAGCCCAGGGAGTCAGCGTTGACGCTGGCATTTTGCAGCGTAACCCCATTGAGGATAACGGCGTTGGTTCGGTAGGCGCAGAAGCTGCTGATGAGCATACCCGCCGCCGCCATATTGGCCCGTTTCGGCTGATCCCACAGGGTGCCGTTGTTATCCAGGATATTGCCAGCCTGGCAGGGGTTGCCATTGCCGTCAAAGTAGGTAATTCCGGTCTTTCCGGTAAGGATCAGGTTGGAGAAGGTGGATTGGGCGGCATTGCGCACCGCCAGGAACAGGCCGGAGCCGTTGACCGTCCATTTGTTCTTCTCCGTCACATACTCGTTGCGCTGCTGGTTCAGGGTAACGACCGCCCGATTGCCGTCGGATTTTTTTCCGTCCGCTCCCTGAAGATGCAGCTGACGGGTATAGTCCTTCGGCGTGCCGACGCTGATGCACACATAGCTGCCGCCGATTCCCCGGAAGCCGTTGCCGTAATCCGTCATGTCGCAGTCCGCCGTGAACCGGACGGTAAGCAGACTTCCCAGGGTGGCCAGCTTGCTGAATTCCCCGGACACATATTTGCTCAGATAACACTGAGACGCGGTCTTCGTTTTCAGACTGACCCCGCCAAGGCAGGTGTCGTCCTTCCGGGCGGCGGTAATGTCCGTCATGGCATAGCTTCCGGTTCTGGGGCGGCTGAAGCTGTAGGCCTCGTAGCCATCCATCGCCGCGGCACCGCTGTTGGCAATGGCGGAAAGCAGCCACAACCCCTGCGCGTCCTTCACCGTAGCGATGACATTGTTGCCCGACCGAGAAATCGCCAGGTGGGAATTCAGGTCAGCCCCGGAGGAAATATTGGGAATTTGGTAATTCTTATTCGTATTTTCCAGGGAAACGCCGTCTCCCAGCACATAGCCGTCCAGCACCCGTCCCACATAGGGATTGTAGTAGAACTGGCCACTGGTTTCGCTGGCCTTCCCTCCGGTCAAGCCGGAGCCGATTTGTCCCCGGAACACCACGCCGCCGCCATACTTGTTCTTGCCGCCGTGGCTGGCTCCGCTGAAGGCGCCGCCCACAAGTCCCACATAGCCGCCCACCGCCGCCAGATAGGAATGGCTGCCCTTGGTCTCCGGCAGGTTCGCAATGGAAACCGAAACGCTGTCCAAAATGGTGTCGCCGCCAAAGGCATAGCCCACTGCGCCGCCAAAGAAGGCAGGGCTGATTTCGCTGCTGGGCGGCTCGTTGCAGCTCAGGGAAATACTTCCGGTATATTCGATCTTGATGTTGCGAACCACGCTGCCCATGCTGTACTTGACCAGGCCGCCAAACTGGCTGGCTGTGCTGCCCGGGATGGTGAAGGTTTTCCCTCCGCCGTCAATCTCGCCGCCGAAGGCGATGATCTGACTGCCGGTCTGGCCGGTGGAGTCCGCATGACCCAGGCCGTCCCAGCTGTTGTCGGCAGTAATGTCCTTTTCCAGCTGGTAGTGGGCGTTTTGCAGATAGAGCCGCATAACCGCCGGTTCCACGGTGGTGTTGTCCTCGCCTACCCATTTGCCGGAATCCGGCGAATAGGTATAGCTTACATGTCCACCGTTCACATTGTACCGGGTGTGCTCGTCCGTATCCGCGAAGGACTGCTTCTTTTGGACGTTTGCCAGCACCTCGGGGTCCAGATTCACCGGCCAGTTCTCGGCGGTGCCGTCCCGGAGCACCAGATTCAGAGTCTTCAGCTGGCTGAACTCGGTGAGGATATAAGGATCCGTCCGGGTTCCGCAGCCAATCTCCAGTCCGGCGGTGTTCAGGTTCACATCCAGCTCGTGCTGGGTGCTGCCAACGGTCAGATTTTCCGGCTGGTTGACATAACGTGTGTAATTCTCATAGAAGCTGTTCCAGCCGTCGGCACTGCCGCTGACCAGTTTGTCTTCCAGCTTTCCGCCGTAGTACCAACGCTGCTCATCGTTGTTCCGACCGTGTATGTTGCCTGTGGTGGAGTTGGACAACTCCCGCCCCAGGGTGCAGGCATCCTTCTCCGCCTCGGTAAAGTTATAGACGCCGCTGGAGGCCTCCACATAGTCAAAAGACTCCAGGAACAGGGCCCGGCTGAAAATGCAGCCGGTCGTGCCATACTGCACGGCGTTGTTCCGTCCGGGGCGGCCATCCAGGCACATCTTCTTGAAGGTCAGCCGGATTTCCTTGCCGGTATTGCCGCCCACCCTGCCGATGAGACTGCTGGCGGCATATTTGTCGGTGTTCAGATCCTCGTAGCCGGTGGAGGTTTCCACGCCGTTCATGTCCAGGGTACTGTAGCTGCCCAGGCTGTAAATCAGCAGGGGCTTTTCCGCCGAACCGGAGCTGACCCGGATTCCCGCCAGATCCACATTCTGGATTGTCAGATTCATCCGGGCATAGATGGAACTTCCAGAGAATGGCCCGCAGCACAGAGCTCCCGTGCCGGTGGCACTGCGTCCCACAGTGCCGGACAGTTTCAGTCCGTCTACGTTCAAGCTCTGGTCTTTATCCGTCGCCTTGCCGCCACTAAAAATACCGGTGTGCATCTGATAGTGCTGGCTGTTGGATTGCCCCAGCGGCTTGTTGTTCGCGCCCGTCTCGAAGCCGTTCATGGTATCATAATCGAAGGTAATGGACGCATTTTGGATGGTGGTATCGTTGATAAACGGGGTGGGGTAGAAGGAATAGCCGCCCAGGTCGATCTCCTTGGAAATCACAAAGCCCCCGGTCTGTGCGGAGAAATACTTGCGCAGGCCGTTTTCGCTGTCGTGGTAGGCATTCCAAAGCATCAGCTTAGGCGCGGTGTCCACAGCGCCCAGATTGGGGCTTTCGCCGATGGCATCGGTTTCGGCATCCTTGCCCAGCTCGTCCCGGTAGGCATCCAGATTATAGTAGTACCGGGTCTTTCCGTTGACCCAGGTTCCCCCCAGCTGAGACTGATAGGTATTGCAGCCGGTTCTATCGATGAGGGCATGGCCGGGAAGGGCAATGGACACAATGCCGTTGTTGTTTGCGGACTGGTTGCTGCCCACAATTTCGTCAAAATACTGGGAGCTACCGATATTCACGGCAGTGCCCTCGGCCTTGTAAGCGTCCTCCCGGATTTCCAGGTACAGGGCGGTGTTGCCGTTCTTTTCGCCCTTGGCCACAATCAGACCGCTGGGGGCGCTCTGCTCGGATTTGCCAGTGAGGGCATTGCCGCTGACAAAGTGAATGCCGTAGGAATCCGCCGCCGTGCCCTTCTCCACCCGCCAATAGCCGGAGCCGGTATAGACCAGGCCGCCGAACCGGGCGTTGGTTCCCGCATTCAAAGTGCTGCTTTTCACGGAAACCCCGGTGATGGTGGCCGTGGTGTTGGGCCATTCGTAGCCCAGCAAGCCGCCGCTGGCGGAGTTGGAACCGGTGGTAATTTTCAAGCCGTCCACAGTCAGGCCGTTGATGGTCATGGTCTGGTTATAGCCTCCCATGGAAGCAACCAGGCCACCCACCGCGGCGTCCGACCAGCCCGCGTCCGCCTTGTCGATGGTGCCGGAAAGGGTGCAGTTTGTTGCCGTGATTTTGGCTTCGCCTTCGCATTTTGCGCAGAAGCCGCCCAGATAACACTGGGATTTGGTGGAATCGATTATTTTCCCCGTCCACCGGCAGTCGGTGAAGTCTGCCTCCTTGGCGGTGGCGAGCAGTCCCGAAACCCTGCATCCCCAAAGGTTGTTGGTCTGCGCCTCCTTGGCGTCCAGCAGCGTAGTCGCGCCGCCGGTGACCTGGGTCAGGGCAGCCCTGCCCTCGGTTTCGGCGCACAATGCGCCGATGTACAGGGCAGCGTCCGCATGGGCAGTGATACTGCCCATCAGGGTAAGATTGGAGGCGGTGAGATTCGTGGTTTTTGTAAAGAGACCCTGGCGGTCGTGGTTCGTGCCGCCGGTGTAAACCGGGATATCCGGCAGGGTGACGGTGTGACCGTTGCCGTTCAGCGTGACGCTGATTTTCTCGGCATTATTCACATCCCGCTGGAAGCCGGTAATGCCGATGTTCTCCAGATCATTCACATCCGCTGTCAGCTGGATGGTCTGGGGAACGCTCAGGTTGGCATCTCCGTTCTCAAATTTCAGGGAGTTGGTTTCATTCAGCTGATAGCGCAGGGCAAGCGCCGCAAATTCGGCGGCACTGCCCACCGTGTAGGTGCTCTCAGAGCCGTTGGGAGCCGCCACCGTGACGGTGCGCTCAGCAAGGTCATAGGTCATCAGCACGCCGGGCAGATTGTCGGAGCGAACCACCTGACCCCAGCCGCCGATGTCGTTGGTGGTGCCCTTCTTGGGGTTCCAGCTCTGGTCGGTATAGACTAGGGTATTGTCCCGGTCGCCCAGCACCCAGCCGTTTTTGCCGCCGGAGCCGGGCTGGGTAATAGTGATGTCCTTGCCCAGGTACAGCACACCCTTTTGCATGTAGCCCACCAGGCCGCCGCTGGCACTGTTTCCGGGAAGGCCGGAGGCCGTCACGCCTGACAGCCGCAGCATATGACCGCCGCCGTCCAGCTTGCCGATGAGGCCGCCTACGTTGCTCGCCGCATTGTTGTTTGCGGTACAGGTGGGTGCGGCCTTCTGAACTTCAATGTAGACACCGCCGCTGCCATATACGCTGCCGATGAGGCCGCCGTAGGAATCGTTGCCGTTTCCGGAGAGGGAAACCACTTCGGCGTTTACGTAGAGGGATTGACCGGTCAGAGAATTTGCCTCGTATCTGCCCACCAGGCCGCCCAGGCTGTTGCCCTTGGCGGCGGTGACAGTAACGGCCTTCTCCCCCTTCAGGAAGAAGTCCCCGGCGGTGTTTTTCACATAGCCGTACAGACCGCCCACATTTCCGTTGCTGTCGGACAGGTTCACGTTTACGCTGGGGTAGCCGGTGCTGCCGTTATAGTAGGCGCCGGTTTTGGAGTAGGTATAGCTGCCGATCAGGCCGCCCGCCGTGGAGCTGCCGGTAATTTTCGTGGCAGTCACCTCCGGCATACCGCCGTCCAGAACCAGGTTTTCCCCGAGGCCGACCAGGCCGCCCGCGTTCTGGGTGGCCGTAACGGTACCGCTAACCGTGACCTTGGCGGTTCCGGACAGGCCGGAAAGGGAGGCTCCGTCCTTCATTTCGCCCACCAGACCGCCTGCGTTGCTGCCGCTCAGATTCGTTTGGACGGTGAGCTCTTTGGCATCGGGCAGGGTAAGGACAGCGCCCTCCGCCATCCGACCCACCAGGCCGCCCGCGCTGCCGCCGGCCGTTACCTCGGTGACATTCAGAGCAAGGCCGCCTGTCACCGTCACCTGGGCATTTTTCCCCATCTGGCCTACCAAACTGCCGCCGGTGCCGCCGGCGTCGATTTTGCCGGCGCAGGTCAGGCTGCCGGAAACCGTCAGGGTGGCATTGTCGCCCATTTCGCCTACCAGGTCACCGGCGCCCCCGGCGGCCTGGATGGTTTTCTCCGGGAAACTCAGGTCGGGCTGCACGGTCAGAGCCGCGTTTTTCCCCATTTTGCCCACCAGGCCTCCGGCCGCGCCGGAGGTGGCCATAACAAAATACTCCGTTTCCTTCGCCGTGATTTGCTCGTAGTGCTCTAAGGTCAGCTGCGCGTTTTCCCCCATGCTGCCGCAGAGCAGACCTGCGTTTTCGGCCCGCACCGGATACCAGTAGCCGTCCTTCACGGACAGCGTCATGGCGCTTCCGGCTTCCATGCTGCCGATAATGGGAACGCTGTAGGGCTGAACATCCTCTGCCCGGGAATTGTAGACGGCAATCTTCCACTCTGAGCCCGTTCCCCCACCCGTCAACACCTTGGCAAGGAGAGCCCCCTCCGCGTTGTTGTCGGTTAGCTGCAAATAGCCGCCGTTTGCGGAGTTATTCACCGTGCAGGTAGCCTGAGAGGAAAGATAGTTGAAAAGAGGCCGGGACAGGGTAAGGCTGGCTTCCGCGTCGCCGTTGAAAATCAGGTTCCCGGCAAAGGGGTCACTGCTGCTGCCCAGACCCAGAAACTGATCCGCTACGGAGGACACGTCGCCGGACTTGAAGACAATCTCAATATTGCTGTTTGCGTAGTCGGAAGCGGGCAGCGTAGAAAGACCCACCAACTGGGCAAGGGAGTTGATTCGATAGGTGTTGCCGTTTTTTTCGGGAATCTCCGGCTCCGCAAGCAGCGACAGGCCAGGCTCCGTTTCCTCAGGCTCCGTGGTCTCCTGGGTAGGCTCCGTCTGAGCTATTGTTTCGGTCGTCTCCGCCGCCTGGGTGGTTTCTTCCGGAACCGTCGGTGTCTGCGTCTCCATAGTGGTCGAAGGCACCGTGGTCTGGGGAGGAGCCGGAACCGTTTCGGTGGGTACTTCCGTAGGCTCATTTTCCTGGCTCACCTGGGCAGAAGAAGGCGCAGTATCCTCCTGCCCGTGAACCGGCAGCACAACCATATTCAAAAGCAGACTTGCCGCCAGCATCAGCGCAGTCAGTCTGATTCTTCTGTCCATTGTCTTGCGTTCCTTTCTGGAAAATGCGTTTTGGAACAGCGCTGCCGTCCTGATTAAAATCAAAGATTTTAATCAGGAAATAGTATCAGGCAGGCCGGAAAGTGACGTATTTCAGAACATCCTCCCAGGTTTCGTTCTCCGGGATTCCGTTCACACGGTAAAATTGGAGCCGGTAGCTGGTGGGGTTTCCCTCGCCGCCCAGGCTCAGGGTCAGGCTGGAATCAGTGGCACTTGCCACCGGCAGCTCGTCCCGAGACCAGGCGCTCAGGCTCACCTTCTCCGGATCCCAGGACAGAACCATGGTGGCCTGGGCAGTACCGTAAATCTCATAGTTAAAGCCGTCCAGCTTCTTGGAATCGGGATTGCCCTTCCGGTCGTCCTGGAACTGGCCGCTCCAGCTTCCGTCCTCATTTCCGGAGGCGGAAAGCCACAGTCTAGCCTTCAGCAAATGGCTGCCTATGGCACAGTTCGGGCAGCTGTCCGGTTCCGCCCGCATCTCCACGGTCAAGGTGCTGAGCAAGGCGAGATTCTCCTTGGCGCAGGTGACGGCGTAGACGTTCTGGGAGGCTTTGCCGCCGGTCAGGGTCTGTCCGGTCAGGGACAGACTGCCGTCCGCGGCGAAGGCCTGGCCGTTGATCCGCAATGCCGCCACCGCCTGGGTCAGCGCATCGCCGGTGAGCGCTTCCCCGGCGGTATCCCGCAGCTGGGCATAGAGGGTATAGGTGATGTCCTCTTCGTGAACCTTTTTCAGGTCGCTCTGGGGGTAGTTGCACACGGTCACAGTGGCGGACACGTCACCCTGGCCGCTGACAGAAATCATTTTCAGCGGCATCAGGCTGTCGCTGCGCTCCCGCAGATACAGATAGTTGGAGGAAAAGCGGATTTCCGAGGTGGCGGTTTTCGCCACGGTGACGCTTTTGGCGTTTCGGATGCTGATATAGGCGGCGTAGGTTCCCGTAATCATCAGCAGGGCACATAGAATCACCAGCCACAGCGCCCAGAGATATTTCTTCTTCCCCTTCATTTACGCGCCGCCTCCCGTGGTTTCGGTGCCGGCCTCCAGAATCGTCGCAACCGTAACGTAGATCATTTCCGTCTCCTTATAGAGGCTCCGCTTCACCGCGTCCGACAGGGCAGACTGCTCCCAATTGACCTCCAGCACATAGTACTGGGTCTGCCCCCGCTTGATTTCCCGGGCATCGTCCGCCTGCCAGTAAACCGGCTCGGCGTTGTACTGCACCTGCTCATAGCTGCCGAAGGTAATGGCGTGGGTGTCCGTCAGCTGACTGCCCGAAATGGGGTTTTTGTCGTCATAGTAGAATTTGTCCACCTTTCCGGTCAGGCCGTCCAGAACGCTCTGACTGGCATGGTAGATCTTGTAGCTCAGGGGCAGATTGGTGGTGTGAGAAAGCTGGAGCATATACTGCGTGTCGGCGGTGGCGTACACGCCGAACACCCGCAAAGTGGGGGTGGTGGAGCCGATATCCAGGCTTCCCAGATCGATCCGGGAAATGTCGCTGCCCGCCTCGTCCCGCAGATAGAGGATGGGCATCTGCATTCTGGCCATGGTGATCAGGCCCCGCTCATAATTCAGCCAGGCCAGGGTGCCCAGAATCACAGCCACGACGGTTGCCATCACCAGTGCCAGCACCAGCTGCCGCTTCTGCCAGCGGACGCTCTTTCCCTCGTTCTCTCCGTGATTCATGCGCACACCTCCTTAGGCTCGTTTTCCAATCATTTTCAGGGATACCGCAAATACATATTTGCCGATGTATTCATCCGCGCTGTTGTACTGCTCGTTCAGGGTCTGTAAATCCGCGTTCAGTCCGGCCTCGGGCACCGTCTCGAAGAAGCAGCCCGGATTGGCCTGGGCCAGAGCCACAATCGACGCATTCTGGGCGGCTTTCTCCCAGGTCAGGGGCCAGAACCAGTTCACAGTGACTGGAATGGGCACATCCACCTGTTCGGCTCTGATCTCGCCGAAGTCCAGGGTGCAAGGCTCCGCCTGAATCAGATTTACCAGGGTCTCGGTGCCGTTATAAGAGAAGGCGAAGAGCAGGTGGCCATGGAGCAAATCCCGGGCCTTCCGGGCTTTGTCGTCCCCCATGTCCATCTTCACCATTTTGTTGCCCTTCACGTCATAGTCGTAGGGATTGACCTCCAGGGTGAAGGCGATTTTCAGGGAGCCCGGCTCCCGGGGAATCACATAGAATTGGAGCTTCCCGGAAGCCCCTGGCCGCAGGCCCTCGGATTCGGCAGAGCCGGACATGTTGTAAAAATTGCTTTCGTCAGTCATCTGCCACTGGATCACCTGATGTCGACCGGCGGTCCACTTCCATTTGACCTTGGGGGTATCCTGGGAGCCATAGGCCTCGCCGGTGGGATCGGTATAATCCTCCGGCATACCCACCTCCAGATTGGGCAGGTCTCCGGCGCTGGCCAGATCAAAGCCATAGCCGCTCAGCCGAACCGCCATGCCCTGAGCCGTTACCGCCCCCGCGCTGCAAAACCAGGCGTAGCAGGCCACGGCAATGACGATCAGCGCCGCCAGGGCAAGCAGTCCGCTGTGGACAATCTGCTTTCTGGCTTCCTTTTCCAGTTCCGCCCGGGTCATGCCGGAAAAGCGGTTATTTTTTTCTGCCATTCCGGCTGCCCCCTTTCGGTTACGTTTCTTCGGAATGCGTTTGCTTTGCCCGGATTTCCTCCAAAGCCTGCCGGATGGCGGCCTCTTCCTCCTGCCGAGCCAGATCCCTGGCAATTTTCACCGCGTGCCACAGGTTCCAGAGCAGGATTCCCAGCAGGGGCAGCAAAATCACACTGCCAAACACCAGGGGGTTGGACAGCACGGCTACCGCCTTGCCCCAGCCGGTGGACACATGCACGGCCTTGCCCACCACCATGTCCGCCCGGACGGGATAGGTATCCTCCAGCACGTTGGCATCGCCCTTGGTGTAGAAAATTTTCTCGCCGTTTTCCGTCTGAATGTCCACCACCCGGTGGGTATTCACCGCCCCCTCCAACGTGGGGTCTGGGGAGAAAAAGGAGATCACGTCCCCAATCTGAATCCTATCCGCATCGGTTTTTTTCACCAGAAGCAGGGAGCCTTCCGGAATCTCCGGCTCCATGCTGCCGGTGAGCACCCGGAATACGCTGAAGCCCATTACCTGGGGCACCTGTCCCGCCGGGGTGAGCACCACACTGAGAAGCACAAACACCGATGCCAGAATCAGCGCAATGGCGGCTCCGTTGAAAATTTTCAAAAACCAGCTTTTTTTCATGGTCAATTACTTGATTTCTTCCTCTTCCCGGGATTTTTCCCCTTCTGCGGCATCCCGCTTGGGATTGCGCCGGTTGGTGAAGGCATCCACCAATCGCCGGGCAAGGGTGTTTTCCTCCAGCCTGGCCTGGGCTTCCTCCCGGGCGTTCTCCGCCTGACGAGCCTGTTCCAGTGCCTTCTGTTCCCGGTTGAGGGCTTCCTGCTCCCGCACCAGCGCCGCCTGCTCGGCAGTCTTGGTTGCCTCCAACTGCTCCTGGGCAGTCTTGAGCGCCGCCTCCGCCCGCTTCAAAGCGGCGGTAATCTCCAGCCGCTTGTACCGAGCCTGGAAAGCATCGTCCTGAGCGGCCTTGACTTCTTCTTTCAGCGTCTGCTCCCGAGCGAGAGCCTGGGCTTGCAGCGCGGCCTGGGCATCCTGGGCGGCCTTCTTTTCCGCCTCCATAGCCGCCTGATGGGCATCCGCCTGACGGGTCGTTTCTTCTTGGGCTTCCGCCAGGGTCTTCGCCGCCGCTTGGCTTTGGGCTTCCATGGCGGCGTTCAGCTCGGCCTCCCGCCGGGAAGCCCGCTCCTTTTCCTGACTCAGGGCATTGGCGGCGGCCTGGGCGGCCTTTTTCCGCTCGGCGCTCCACTGGGCTTCCTGACGGGCAGCCTTTTCCTGCTCCTTGGTCAGAGCTTCGGCGGCATTCTGCTTCTCCTTTTCCAGGGTGCTCAGCAGCTCCTGCTTTTCCTTTTCCGCCTTCTGCTTGGTAAATTCCAGCCGATCCTCCGCCTGACGCTCGGCCTCCGCCCGCTGGAATTCCGCCTGCCAGCGGTACTCCTGGAAGGCCTTTTCGCTGTCGGCAAGCTGGGCTTCCAGCTCCTCCCGGCGGGCGGTTTCCTCGGCCAGCTTGGCCTCCGCGTCCAGCTGGGCCTGAGTCACCTCCTCAATGATGACCTTCCGCACTTCCACGTCGGGGATATTGTAGTCGGTGACAATTTCCTCCTGGATTTTTTTGATGAACTTGGGCTTTGTGATTTTTTTCCGCTTGGGGGGAATTTCGCTGAGCTTCCGGGGGTCGGCCTCCAGAAGGCTCTTGAACACCATGTAGTTGGTAATCAGGTTGGAAAACAGCTGAATCTGGTATTCCTCATCGAATTCCAGGGGGGTGTCCTGCTCCTCGATGGAGTAGCCCACCTCATCGTAGCTCTCCAGAAACTGCCAGAGCCGATAGCACACCCGGTAGTCCGGATCCTTCATAATGGTGTTGGTTCGCTGGATGGGGCTTCGCACCTTGGCGCAGCCCTTCATGAGATCGCAGAAGGCGCTGGTGCGCAGAGCCATGACCATCCGCCGCACCCGGTCGATGCGCATAAAGACGGACATGTTGTCGCTGTCGTTTTCCGCGAAGCTCTGGGTATTTTTGACCTTCATTTCCAGCTTGTACTCGATCTGCTCGTAGGCGTCATCCACCTTGCTGTGCATTTGCAGGGTGTTGCAGGTCTCGTCGCCGGTGGACCAGAAGATCACGTCCGTGCGCTTATCGATGAAGGTGACCAGCCGCTGGATCAGGTGGTAGATGAACCGGTTTTCATACAGGTCGTAGGTTTCCTCCACGGTTACGTTCAGTATTTTGGTGGGCTGAATTTCCCCGTCCTTGCTGCTGGCAATGAACTGTGTGTTCATGCTCAGATGGCGGACGCTGTCGGCGGTGATCTTCCGGGCCAGGGCCACGGGCACCACCTCTTCGTTGCTGGTAACAAACCGCCGGGGATGCTCGGTGATCCGGTTCAGGGCATCCAGGCTTTCCTCGATGACCCCCAGCCACCGCTCGTCCACCTGCTTATGCAGGACGGTGTGGTTCTGCTGCAAAGTGGTGCTGCCCGCCTGAACCATTTCGAAAAGGTATTGGAAATACCGGTCGTTTTCCAGGGTTTTTCCGACCTTATTCACATATTTTAAGTAGAGATCGTTGATGGTTCCGGCCATAGCCGCACCCCCTGTGTGATGTGTTGAAATAACGTAGGGAAGCTCTGATTAAATTGGCAAGAGCTGGCAGCGAGAGATTTTGGCACGAATGAAAGTTTGAAAAGCGTAGGAATACTGTATGTATTTCAAGCTTTTCAAACTGCGCAGTCGGGGCAAAAGATCCGCTACCCAGCCGCAGACGATTTATTCAGAGGTTCCTTAGTAAAGATTCTGAATTCTGGTAAGATATGCCTTGCTGTCGGCCATGTTGGACTTGCCGAAGATCTTCTCAATGTACTCGATCAGGCTCTTGATCTCGTCCCGGACGAAGGTAACGTTCAGGCTTTCCAGCTTCTTGAGCACCTTCCGAGCCACGATGTAGTCCATGCCGTCCAGCTCGCTGCCGCCGCAGGCCACATATACCGGCACGAAGTCGTACATCTGCTTGATGATACGGTTGCCGAAGGCCAGCTTGAATCGGGTCTGTAGGTACCCGTCCAGCTTATCGAGCTTGGCAATGGAAGCTTCACTGATGGGATGCTCCTGCTTGGCCTTGGCGAACAGGGCCATCAGGTGGCTGCTCGTAATATGGCAGGGCGGCTGGGGATCGCAGGTGAAGGCCGCCGCCCGGTCGTTGAGCTCAATGGGCATGGCACGGTCGTAGACCTTATCGGTGATGGTAAAGGTGGAATCGTCGTTGTTGGCGGTGCCGATGAACCAGATGGAATCCGGCACCTGAATCTTGCCGTCAAACAGGTGCTTGGGATCCTTGTCCCAGGCGGTGGGCACCAGATCAAGCACCCATTCGTCATGGCTGGGCATTTCCAGCACGGAGAGCATTTCGGCGAAATAATACTCGATTCTCGCCAGGTTCATTTCGTCCAGAATCACCATGCTGGGCTCTTCCCGGTAGCCCGCCTCGTACAGAGCCCGGAGGAACTCAGTCTCGTTGAACCGCTTGGAGAATTCGTTGAAGTAGCCCAGCAACTCTGTCCGATCCCGGTAGGAGGGCTGGACGGAAACCATGGTGGCAGGATTTTCCAGGAAGCGGCTGAAGGAATGGGGAAGGCTGGTTTTACCGGTACCGGAAATACCTTCCAGAATCAGCAGCTTGGAGGAAGCCATGCCCGCCACAAAACGGCGGATGATCTCCGGGGAGTAATACAGGTGCATCTGGCTGCAAGCGAAGAGCCGGTAGTCCTCCACCAGCTCCTCCAGGGTAATCTGATCGTCAAAGACAGGCCGGACATAATCGGCATACTTTTCGTCCACCAGGGTCAGCTTGGGGAACCGGCTGGATTCGGGGGCGACTACCTCGCCCTCCTTGGCCTCACCGCGCAGATGGCCGTTCTGGATGGTAATCTGGGCGTTGGCGATCTCGCCGCCGGCACCGGCCACCGCCGGGGCGGCATGACCCGTCACATTGCCCAGCGTGGGGATGGTGTCGTCCAGCAGGGCAGAAGCCCCGGCGTAGGGCACCCGTTCGGTGCCGCCGATGCTGCTGACCTTCAGCGCCAGAATTTTGTTCTTCTCGTCAATCAGGTTCAGCACCTGCCGATTCAGCTTGCCGATCTCCCGATAGAGCTCGGCGTTGTCCTCCTTGTCGCCCTTCAGCTTCCGGCGCAGGCGCACCGCCCGCACCAGCAGCACAATTGCCAGAATGGGCACGGCGATGAGAATCAGCATCAGGATAATGGCCAGCAGCTTTGCCGGAAGGCTCAGCGTGCCGAAATAGGTAAAGAAAATGGCAAAATACTGCCCCCAGCCGGTGATAAACAGCCGCAGAACCGCCGCAATCAGCTGGGCAATGTTGTAAACCACCTGAGAGATGACCTCAAAGGCAAATTTCAGAAAATCACTCATTCCGCTCCCCCGCCGCCTGTACGGCCTTGGCGGCCTCTTCCTTCAAACGCTTTGCTTCCGCCAGTGCGGCCTGAGCCTCCGCTCTGGCCTTCTCCGCCTCGGCCTTTGCCTGGGCAGCCTCCGCCAGAATGGCATCGGTGTCGGTTTTCTCCTCGGGCTTGGGTGCGGACTGCGCCGCGGCCTGGGCCGCCTGCGCCTGCTCCCGGGCAGTCTCCACGGCGATGGCCTTCTTGAGATCAATGGACACGGTGATCAGGTGATACACCTGGTAAATGAAGAAAATCAGCAGGGGCAGCACGATGACAAGCAGGAAGCCCAGACTGCTGGACAGGAAGCTCATCACCTTGCCGAAGCCCGCCAGATGGCACACATATTTGCCCACGATGTCCCCGTCGGCAATCATGTGGATATCGGCAAGTTCGTTGTTGTCGCCCTTGGTCACATAGTTCCGGGCGCCGCCCAGATCCTGGATTTCCGTAATCCGGTGGGTGTTCAGGGCGAACTCATTGTTGATGATGGTGTGGAAGGTAACAATATCTCCCTCTTTCAGCGTCTGCGGGTCGCACTTGCGGATGATAATCAGATCTCCCGCCCGGAAGGTGGGGGACATGGAGTCGGATGCCACCGTCAGCGGGGTATAGCCCGCCAGGGAAGCCACCTGATTGGTATCCCGGGTGGCCAGGGTGGTGAAAGCGAACAGAGCCGCCAGCAGGATCACCGCCCACAGCACAATGCTGATAAAAATTTCCGTTCCTCGTTTCACTGCGTTCATAGTTACTACCTTCCTTTTCCGCCAAGCTTCAGTTGCCGGTTCTATGTTTTTCGTTGCGTTGATCGATTAAAGGGTTTCCGTTTTCATCGGTGCCGATGAACCGGAGCCAGATCTTGAAATCCGCGTTCCGGATGGAATCGTTGCAGGCCGGATCCGTGCCCTCCAGCCAGACGCGTACCACCACCGGCTTATCTTCGTTTGCCTTCAGAGAGAACAGGGCGTTTCCGTCGTTGTAGGTTACAGTCCCGCCGGACGGCAGACCGAACTGCTTGCCGCCGTCTATTGGGGTGGAGGTGTCTGCCATTCCCGGGTCATAGACGCTGATATCCGCCTCGGTGAAGCTGATGCGCATGGCCTCTGGGACACCCTGCCGCTGGGATTCCACCCGGGTTCCGTCGGAGCCGCCGGAGCTGCTGGCACTGGTCAGGTGGACGATCATGTCCTCCGTAGCCATAAAATGCAGGGTGAATTCCAGATAATATTCCTTTTTCGCCGCGGTTCCGTTTTCCAGCAGAAAGTTTTCAAAATTCCGGGTGGTCACGGGAGTCAGGGGATGGGTCTTGGGGTCATAGCCCTGATCCTGGGCGATCCGGGCGGCGATTTCCGCAAAGGACAGGGTCTTTACATAGTCCTCGAAGCTGTCGTGGGCATCCAGGTCAAAGCGCAGATTGGCGCCGGAGGTGATCTCCATGCGCATACTGCGCACTCTCGTCCGGTCGGCGATGGTCATCCAGGCGGCGGTGGCCGCCGTGACGCTGACGAAGGCCAACAGAGCCAGGAGAACGGAGGTGGTCAGCAGCCGCCGGGTATTGTTTTTTTCTTTCATGGCCGCCTCCTCCTTATACGAGTTTTTAATAAAACGCTTAACAGCGTTTTATTAGGCCGCAGGATTGCGGCCAGCGGCCACTGCCGCTAAAAAACGAAGTCAATACATTTCTTACCGCCGCCCAGGCGGTCTGCCGTGAAACGGCTTAAGTAAAATGATGACATCATTTTACTTAAGAAATAGTATTACTGCCGGAGCATTCCGAAGAACGCCAGACTCAGGTAGGCATCCGTCATGCCCACGGTTTCGTTCAGGCAATCCGGGTCGCAGCCCTCCAGGTAAAAGTAAATGTCCAGCTGATAGATTTTGTTCAGCTCCATGGTCAGCAGCGGCGTTTTCTCAGGGTTGGCCCCGTCGAAGCGCAGACTATCCAGGGATTCCGAGGGGTCTGCCGCCGCCGCAGGCGAGCCTGCGGCATAGCCCAGCACCTGACCCCGTTCCAGGCGCTTGCCGTTTAAGTAGGTCACGCCGGAACCGGCATCCACATCGCTGAGGCGAATGATTCTGGGGCTCTGACCCTCGAAGGCCAGACCCAGCCGGGCGGCGGTGAGAAGCTTTCCGTCCTCCGAGCGGACGATGGGATTTTTCTGCGCGTCGCCGCTCAGGTACAGTGCCAGTCCGGCAGCCGTGTCGGTGCCAGTGCCGGAAGCCCGGAGGTAAACGGTGTCGTGATAATAATATTCCTGGGTTTCGTCCAGGACGAATCCCGCAGTCTGTCCGTTTCCGTCAAAGGTGGGACTTGACCAGAAGTGGCTTAAGTCGGCGGTGGACACGGGCATGAGCTTGTCCTCCGCGTCCGGGGTTTTCAGAGCCACCTGGCTGATATCGTTTCCGCTGTCGTCCTTGGCCTTGCCGGGACTGAAAGGCTCCCGGCTCCGGCTGATTTCCAGCGTCACGTCGGCAGAGCCGGTTTTTCCGGTGATTCTGTCCGTCTGCACCTGCCGATTGGCGGTGAACCAGGCGTAGGTAGCAGTGGTGAGGGTCAGAGCAATGAGCACCAGAAAGGCAGCAAGCGCCCAAAGGCTCAGGATTTTTCCTTTATGTTTCACGCCCTCACCTCCTGTTTGCTTTCGTATTGCTTGTGCGCTTCCTTGGCTCCCCCTCTGGGGGAGCTGGCAGTGAAGCTGACTGTGTGTGCCCTCTCCGCCCCATCCGGGGCACCTCTCCCATAGGGAGAGGCAAGGGGCAATCAGGTTGGATCCCCGGCAAAGCCCAGCTGTAGGGCAATGTCCTTGCTCTGCACCGGATTATAGCAGTTGGGGTCACAGCCCTCCAAGTAAAGCCAATACTCCACCGTGGCCACTTCCTCGGCCTTCAGGGTCATCAGCGCCTTGGCTCCGGCAGCGCCATGGATGCAGCCGTTCAGGCCTGTCGCCGGGTCATCGGCAAAGGCAGGCTCTCCTGCGGCGTTGACACTCCGGATGACCAATGCCTGGTTGGCCTGACCGGCAGGCGGGGCGATGGTCGCCCGGGATTCGGCGCCGGAGGTACTGCCCAGGTCGTCCAGGCTGAAAATATAAGTGCCGGAACCGGCGGTTGCGCCGGTGATTTTCAGACCCAGCCGCCCGGCGGCCAGCCACTGGGCATCGGAGCCCACATCCAGAGGCGGCTTGTCAAAATACACATTTGCCCCGCCGCCGGCGGATTTCAGATACACGGTTCCGTGAATCAGATATTTTTCCGGCTTCCAGCCCGCATCCTTGCTCACCTGAGAAAACCGCTTGCTGATGCCATCCTCCTGATAGGTGGATACGAAGAAGTCCGTGAGATTTTCCGTAGAAATGGGGGACAGGGCACCGGCCATATGCTCCGGCACCAGGACGCAGGATTTGGCGAAGCCGGTGGTGGGCTTGTCGCTGATAAGCAGATTGGCCTCGCCCCCGGAAATTTTGCCCTCCATGGGGGTCACGTTGGTGTAGGGGTCGAAGGTAAACCAGGCGTAAGTCACCGCCCCCAGAGCGATGACGGCCACCAGCAGGCAGAGAATCGACAGCATCAGGGAGGTTTTCAGTCCTTTGTGTTTCATGACCGTTTCTCCTTATACGAGTTTTTAATAAAACGCTTAAAAGCGTTTTATTAGGCCGCAGAATTGCGGCCAGCGGCCACTGCCGCTAAAAAACGAAGTCAATACATTTCTTACCGCCGCCCAGGCGGTCTGCCGTGAAACGGCAAAATAAAATGATGAAATCATTTTATTAAGAAATAGTATTACAGCCCCGCGAAGATCAGGGAAACCAGTTCCATGGTCTGCCCTGCCAAATCCACGGTGCAGTCCTCGTCGCAGCCCTCCAGCCACAGGTACACATCCACGCTCACCGGCTCGCTGTACTGGCCTCCGGGGCCGGTAAGGGTGCAGATTTTCACGGAATTCTCCTTCCGGGAGGCTGCGCCGGTAGCCGGGTCGTAATTGCACAGGGCACTATCATCCAGAGGGGTGAAGGGCACCACCGTGCCGTCGTTTTTGGTACTGTCCAGGACGTAGTAGCCTTCGGCCTTTTCCGAACCGTTGTCGCCGATGCGATCGGGGTTGGAGGCCTTGTTCAGCTCAAAAATGAATTCCTGTCCCTGAACCACCAGACCCAGCCGCATGGCCGTGGACAGATATTGCCCGGCCCGATCGGTGGAGCCGATGTCCGCCAGATACACGTCCAGGCTTTGGGCGGTGGTGCGCAGAAGCAGGGTGGTTTTGTAGTATTCCTTCATGTCCGCGGCATTCTGGAAGTACCGGGCAATGGAGCGGTAAGCATCCCCCTGCCATTCCCCCCGGAAGCCGGTGACTGCCCGAAAGCCGTTTGCGATTTTGTCCGTGGACACACCGACCAGGCCGTTTTCCATAGGCTCCATCTGGGTGGCGGAGCCGAAGGCCGTCTCGCCCTTCTCGTCGTAGTCCTTTTTGCTGGCGATTTGCAGGGAAACGCTGGAACCGGCGGACATCTTCACCTCCGTGGTTCGGGCGGAGGTATTGAAAATATACCAGGCGAAGGTAGCCGTGGTGATGGAGAGCAGGACGGCGGCTACCGCCAGGGCGGCCAGTGCCAATCTGCGTTTCAGCTGTTTGGAAGAGTTCAACGCCCCGCTCCTTTCGGTTGACATAATTTTACTCACTTTTTTGAAAAAGGGCAACACAAAGCTGCCCCCAATGAGCCATCATCATTGTACCACCTGAAATCCGAAAATGCAACATTTTTACCGAAAAAATCCGGCAGGATTTGGAAATAGTGCTTGCTTTCTCCGGGAAAATGATACACCGCCGGAAAGATTCCCTCTTCCCGGCGGTATTTTGTTACAGTTTTCTGACCAATGGGGGGGTAGCAAAGGCTCCCCTTGCTGATCAAGGGGAGCTGTCATGGCCGTCCCCCGCAAGGCCATGACTGAGGGGATCAGAACTTCCATCCTTCCGGGCGCTCCCTGTGAACGCAATTTGACAATCCCTCAGTCAAAAATCAAAGATTTTTGCCAGCTCCCTTTACACAAGGGAGCCTTGGGTGCTCCCGCACCAGTGCATAAACGAAAGCCCGGCCGGGGAGGAATCCCGGCCGGGCGATTTTTCACTTGTTCCCCGCACCACAACTACGCGGAGATAACGCTCTGAAACGCTATCTTACGCCGTCTGGAAATCGTAGCTAGAGAAGTCGACAGAGATGCTCAAATCGTTCGTAATGAAGTTATCAGAGTAGAGCTTTGCGTCCTCACCCTCATACCAGATGAATACCTGAACTTTGACTGCCTGACCCTCGCCGAAAGGAACCGTTTCAGCCTTGTTCACCAGCTGAGAGTTGCTATCAGTTGCAGTGCCAACAGTTGCAAGGGTCACAGCAGTCTCCTTATTACTCTGGGCGGCATCCTTCCAAGTATAATTAGTAGACGCACCCGTCAGAGGCGCATAAATGTAGTTGCCGCTAAAGCCGTCTTCCGCTACCAGGCGAACGCCAACTCTGATTGCCAGATCAAGATCCTTATCAGTGTTATCGCCACGAGTAACCTTCACGCCGGAGACATACAAGCCCTTAGCCAGCTTGTCCGCAGCGGTGGAGCGGATTTCAAACTCCTGCATCACAACATAATCATTTTGCGCGAAAGCACCAGCATCACCAGCAAAAACCTTATTAGTGACATCAGCGTAAGTCTTCGCATCTGCAGCAGAAGCGTTTGCATTCAGGGCCTTTGCATAGGTCCACTTTGCAAGGGATGCGGTAGAAGCGGGCAAAAGAGCCTTTGCTTTGTCCATTTTTGCGGAAGCAGTGGTAGCCCACAGTTCACTGGCCTGACCAGCCCAGCGGATAGCAAGACCGCCTTCTGCCCTGGCCTGAACCTTCATGCCCTGTGCCGTGACAGTACCGGAAGCGACGAACCATGCGTAGGTGGAGCTGCCCAGAGCAACGGCGGCAACCAGCACCATGGCGACAGCCGCGAGCAGCTGCTTTTTGATTGCTTTAGAATTCATTAAGAAATCCTCCTTCTTGCCCGTTGCCGGAGGCACTGGGCGAATATTGTTATTTCAGCCGTGGTTGCGGCACGGCAGGAATACGGGAAAAAGTGTGGGCGCGGAAGTGCCCAAAGGCTCCCTTGTGCAAAGGGAGCTGTCAGCGCAGCTGACTGAGGGATTGTCAAAAACGGCAAGCGACCTCATCCGGCCCTTCGGGCCACCTTCCCCTCCCAGGGGAAGGCAGGAGGAACGGATTGCCCTCTCGTAGGGGTTGATGCCCTCATCGACCCGAATCAGAATATCACCGCACGTTCACGGGACGATGTGGGCATCGTCCCCTACGGGGTTCTATCCCAGCGCCGCCTAGTGAATCGGATGGGTCTGCTCGATATCCGTGGGGATAGGGCGGGTATATTCCGTGGGGTCTGTGGGGGTGGTCTGGTTGGGCGCCGCGGCATCGGGGCTTCCCCCGTTGCGGCGGGTAAACCAGGTCACATCCTGACCGGAATAGTAATCCGGGGCATCGTTGCCGGCGGCGGAAATGGGTCGGTCGCTCTTGAGGGTGTCCATAATATCCCGGATGAACTTGGCAAGCAGGTTGGTATCGTCATCGTTGTCCGCGTCAATGCGCATGGTGAACTCCACGGAGCCGCCGACGATCTTGTCCACGCACTCCGGGTCGTCCCCCTCCATCCAGATGACGATGGTGTATTTATCCACGTTTCCCACCAGGAAATTTTCCTCCCGGTAGGCGCAGACGGTTTTGTCATCGGCAAAGCTGACACAGCCCGCCTCAGGCTGGCCGTCGGCGGCGGGCATGGCGTACACCGTCCGGGTGCCGTTGTGCCAGACCGCCACCCGAACCGCCTCCTCCGCGCCCTTGGCGCAGGAGTCCAGGGTAATCCGGGCGTCATACCACACATCCTCCTTGCCCGCGTTGCGGACATAGTAGGTATAGGCCATGTAATTGTCTCCGTTATGGCCGCCGCTGACCTCGTCCAGGTCGTCGGGCAGGTCGTCTATGGAGATGTTCGTGGCATCCGCCACGGTATTGGCAATGAGCCGGGCGGTAGGCCGGGTGAAATAGGGATCATCGGAAATGGCGATGCCCTTCCGGTACAGCTCCAGACGGTTCAGGTTGATGGTGAAGTTGCCCATTTTCTCCTGGGCAAAGGCGGCGATGAAGAGAATCCCGATGACCGCCAGCAGGGCAATGAGCCACAGGGACATTTTATCCAGCCGCAAAATGGCATCGGCAAAGAGCTTGCGCCGCCGGTGGGGCATGTACAGGGAGACCACGGTTTCCGGGTCAACGTCCCCGCCGGTTTCCTCCAGCAGCTTCTGCAACTGCTCAATGCGAAGTATTTCTTCCTTTTTCTTCCGCTTATGCTTGGAAAAAGGAAGCTTTTCTTTCAGATCTGTCATAGCTTATACCGCTTTTTGATATTGGCAACGTACAGCTGCATCTGCTCCCGCTCCTCGCCGTCCGCGAACCGGAACTGATAGCCGCAGACGAAGCGGAAGGGGCTGCCCTTGGGCGCTTCCCGAATCCAGCATATCGCCGCCAGAGCGGTAATGGCCCGACCCTCCCGGCCGGTGCCGATGGCGGGCAGGTTGATGTCGCAGACCTCGCCCACAATCAGGCGGCGGTTCACATAAGACGCAAGGCCGCCGGCGGAAATATCCAGGGTCAGCCCCTCCTCCCGGCGAATCACGCCGTCGGAGTCCGGCTGCCAGGTGGGCTGGCTGTAGGTAATGGGGACGGTGACTTTCAGACGTTCGTCCGCACGCTGGAAGAACTGACGCTGCTCCGCCACCCGGCGGATTTTCCAGCAGCGGCGAATGCCCTCCTTCACCACGTCGTCGGCGTAGCCCGCCACGATCATGGCGTCCTTGTCGGTGCCGTAGCGAATCAAGAGCTTCCGGGTATCGTCCATGGGCATGGGCTGCCCGTCCCGCATGGGAATGGAAATCAGGAAGGAGGCCACGTCCAGAGATCTGACGAAGGTGCACACCAGATTGAACTGGGGCTGCTGGCCGATGGGAACATCCAGAGCCATCCTGAGCTTGGTGCCGGGCTTGATCCGAAGTTCTCCTGCCATATGTTTACCTTCCCTTTCCCATCACGAGATGTAATTATATCACGGCCAAATATCCTTGTCAATTTTTGGAAACCGAAATTCAGACGGTTTTTTGCATAAATTTCAGTGGAAAAACTGTGAGCTTTTGACAATACCCGCTTCCCGCCCAGGCTGTTTTTCTGTGCCCCGGTGATTCGTTTTGTTACAGTATGGAGAAGCCTCGGCTTTTCCGGAAAACCCTTCAGCAGGGAAAACCGTCCGATGCCTCGCGGTAAGGGGATTTCTCCGGCAGTCAGGGCTTCCAGCGAAGGCCTCTGGGGTAGAAAAAGCGCAGCTTTTCCGCCGCCAGGGAGATGTCCACGGTTTGAGCGGTGAGCAGCTCCCCGTCCAGATTCACCGCGCTGGGCTCATCGCAGATTACACGCAGCTGCCGGGTCTGAAAGTGCCGGACAAACTGGGGAAGCTCCTTCCAGCGGCCGTTTTTGTACTTGCCGATGATGCCGGGAACCTGGAAAAGGCTCACTTTCTTTACCAGAAGCACCTCCAGAAGCCCGTCCGAGGGGTCGGCCTCCGGCACGGGATGGAAGCCGCCGCCGTAATACTGTCCGTTGCACACGCACACGAAGGTCTGCTCACCGTCGATTCGCTCTCCATCCACTTCCACCACATAGTGGGCGGAAATGCCCCGGAAGAGATTGATGACCGTAGAGGCGGCGTAGGCGTTGAAGCCCTGCAAAAAGGGCAGACGCTTATACCGGGCCACATCCGTGCCGATCCGGGCATCCAGTCCGACGGAGCAGACGTTCAGAGCCAGATTGTCATTGCAGCGAATCAGGTCAAAGGCCGTTTCCTCCGCGTCCAGCAGCCGGGAAAGGTCAGAAAAAGCGGTGCTTTCCGAGAAAATCCGCACAAAATCGTTGCCGCTTCCTCCGGAAAAGGCGGTGACCGCCACACTGGGGAAGCCCGCCGCGCCGGAGGCCACTTCGTTCAGGGTGCCGTCACCGCCGCAGGCGTAAAGCCGCAGGGCTTCCCCGGTTTCCGCCGCCGCCCGGGCAATCTGGCGGCACTGACCCGGTGCCTGGGAGACCCGGATTTCGTAGTCCAGCCCGGCGCAGTGGGTTTCAATCTGAGCGCGATACCAGTCGGTCTGATCGTGGCTGCCCGCCGCGGGATTGATGATGAACAGGTGCTTCATAGGGCGCCTCCGATTCTTTATTTCTTTTGTCTGCCGCCCAAGAACATGTAGTAGTCGCACTTGATCATGCCGTTGTACAGCTTTCGCTTCTTATCCGCCCGTCTGCCAAAGTAATGCTCAAACTCCGGCTCGGAGGTGATGATATACTTTTTCCAGCCGTCGGCATAGCGCAGATGCCGCCCCAGCTCCTGATAGAGCCGCTGAGCCGTCCGCTGCTCCAGCATCCGCTGGCCGTAGGGCGGGTTGCAGATGAGAACGCCGCTCTGGGCGGGCAAGTCCATCTTGGTAGCGTCCCCATCCCGGAAGGAAATACAGTCGGCAACGCCGGCCTTTCTGGCGTTGGACATGGACAGGGAAATGCACTTGGGATCGTTGTCCGAGCCCAGAATCTGGTACTTCCCCTGGAATTCCTTGTCCTTTGCCTCGGTGCGCACCTGCCCCCAAAGGCTGGGCTCCATCCAGGCGAAGGCCTCGGCGGAAAACCGGCGGTTCATGCCCGGTGCCCGGTTTTTGGCAATCAGCGCCGCCTCGATGGGGATGGTTCCAGAGCCGCAGAAGGGATCCCAGATAAAATCCCGACCCCGGTAACGGGTCAGCTGCACCATGGCGGCGGCCAGGGTCTCCCGCAGGGGAGCGTCGTTGCCCTGGGCACGGTAGCCCCGCTTGTGAAGCCCCGGGCCGGAGGTATCCAGGTACAGCTGCACCCGGTCGTTCATGATGGAAAATTGCAGCTGGTATTTCGCGCCGGTTTCCGGCAGCCAGGAAACGCCGTACTTTTCGCCCAGACGCCGGGAGGCGGCCTTTTTCACAATGGCCTGGCAGTCCGGCACGCTCATGAGCTGACTGCTCAGGCAGTGACCCTTCACCGGGAACGCCCCGTCCTTGGGGATGTAGTTTTCCAGCTCCGCGCGGTAAACCCCCTGAAACAACTCTTCAAAGGTGGTTGCCTTGAAATCCGCCAGCACCAGCAGCACCCGCTCGCCGGTGCGCAGGCACACGTTGGCCTTGGCCAACGCCCGCTCGTCTCCGGAAAACAGCACCCGGCCGTTCTCCACCCGGACGTTTTCCATATCCAGTCTGCGCAGCTCATCGCCGGCAATGCCCTCCAGGCCGAACAGCGTCGGCACGGAAAATTCAAAATTCGTCATAGCTTCTCCTTAAGGAATGATTTTCTTTGGTTTCATGTACCGCTCTTCTTCGGAAAACACGCAGCCGCAGTACTTCTGCATATAAAAGCCGTGCTCCCGGGCGAAGGCCTGTCCCTCCCGGAAGTAGGG
>OLHA01000181.1_pt1 | contig 36056 bp, 30 predicted proteins | sample 1605961 | NCBI WGS metagenome assembly OLHA01 (sample SAMN03283288) | human gut metagenome | biome: human-associated habitat; material: feces | host: Homo sapiens | place: Peru | collected 2012
CGCACCAGAAAAATGCCGTGGCGCACATTCTGTACGGCAACAATACGCTGCTGGCTCATTGTGTGGGCGCAGGCAAGACTTTCCAGATGATAGCCGCCGGCATGGAGAGCCGCAGACTGGGCCTGTCGCAGAAAAACCTCTATGTGGTGCCAAACCACCTCACGGAGCAGTGGGGCGCAGATTTCCTGCGGCTCTATCCCAATGCCAATGTGCTGGTGGCAACGAAAAAGGATTTTGAACCCAGCAATCGTAAGCAGTTCTGTTCCCGTATTGCAACAGGTGATTACGATGCCATTGTGATCGGACACTCGCAGTTTGAACGAGTGCCGCTTTCCCCGGAACGGCAGAAAGCCATTGTGGAGCGTCAGATCGACGATATTACGCTGGCTCTGGCAGATGCCCGGAGTGAGGACAGCCGCAGTTTTACGGTCAAGCAGATGGAAAAAACAAAGAAAACACTGGAAGCAAAGCTGCAAAAGCTGAACGACCAGACGAGAAAGGATGATGTGGTTACATTTGAGGAACTGGGGGTTGACCGCCTGTTTGTGGACGAGTCACATTTCTATAAAAATATGTTCCTCTACACAAAAATGCGAAATATCGCAGGTATCGCCCAGACCGATGCACAGAAGTCCAGCGATATGTTTGCAAAGTGTCAGTATCTGGACGAACTGACAGGCGGCAAGGGCGTGACCTTTGCAACGGGAACCCCGGTCAGCAACTCGATGGTAGAGCTGTACACCATTATGCGTTATCTCCAGTATGATACCTTGCAGAAGATGGGACTGAGCCACTTTGATGATTGGGCGGCATCCTTTGGTGAAACCGTCACGGCAATCGAGCTTTCCCCGGAAGGAACGGGCTACCGTGCGAAAACGCGGTTTGCCCGGTTCTTCAATCTGCCGGAACTGATTTCTCTGTTCAAAGAATCGGCAGATGTGCAGACGGCGGATATGTTGAACCTGCCTGTGCCGAAGGCGGAGTACATCAACGAAGTGCTGAAGCCCAGCGAGACACAGGAAGAAATGGTGAGTTCCTTTGCAGACCGTGCCGAGGCTGTACGCAACGGTAATGTGAATCCCAGATTCGATAATATGCTCAAGATCACCAACGATGGCCGAAAACTGGCACTCGACCAGAGGCTTATGAACGAGATGCTGCCGGACGAGCCGGAGAGCAAGGTCAATCGCTGTGTGGACAATGCGTTCAAGGTTTGGGAAGAATCTGCGTCGGACAAGGGAACACAGTTGATTTTTTGCGATTTATCGACACCAAAAGCTGATGGTACATTCAACGTCTACGATGATGTGCGGGAGAAGCTGGTGGCGAGAGGTGTTCCCCGTGAGGAAGTGGCGTTCATTCACGAGTACAACACCGAAACAAAAAAAGCAGACCTGTTTGCAAAGGTGCGCGCCGGACAGGTGCGTATCCTGATGGGGTCTACGCCGAAACTTGGCGCAGGAACCAATATTCAGGATCGATTGATTGCCCTGCATCATCTGGACTGCCCGTGGAAACCCTCTGACCTGGAACAGCAGGAAGGACGTATTCTCCGGCAGGGAAACCGAAATAAGCAGGTGAAAATCTATCGTTACGTCACTGAAAATACGTTTGATTCGTATATGTGGCAGATTCTGGAAAATAAACAGAAGTTCATAAGCCAAATCATGACTTCCAAATCTCCTGTCCGCGCCTGCGATGATGTAGACGATACCGCGCTGTCCTATGCCGAAATCAAGGCACTGGCAACGGGCAATCCATACATCAAGGAAAAAATGGACTTGGATATTCAGGTCAGTAAGTTGAAGCTGCTGAAAGCCAATCACACCAGCCAGATTTATAGTTTGGAATCGGATATTGCGCGCCGCTATCCGCGAGAAATCGCTGTGGCACAGGGTCAGATCGAAGCTCTGAAAACCGATATGGAAGCGGCAAAACCACTTCTGGCGCAGGATAAAGACCACTTCGCTATGGAAATCAGCGGCAAGGTGTACACCGAACGCAAAGAAGCGGGTGCTGCCATTATCGAGGCTTGCAAGGCTCTGAAAGCAGCTGGCACCGAGGGAAGAATCGGCAGCTACGGTGCGTTTGAACTGCATTCCCGGTTTGACAACTTCGATAAGGTGTTCCGCTTGTCTATCAAGGGCGCGTGGAACTACTCAATGGAAGTCGGCAAAGACCCGCAGGGTAATATCTTGCGCGTTACCAATGCGCTGGCAGGCATCGAAAGAGCATTGCCGCAGGTGGAGCGCAGACTGGAAACCTTGGAACAGCAGTTGGCGCAGGCAAAGGAAGAAGCCAAACGTCCTTTTGCGCAGGAAGCAGAACTGGCCGAAAAATCTGCGCGCCTTGCGGAGCTGAACTCTTTGCTCAACATGGACGAAAAGGGCGGTGAGGATGCGCTGGGCGTGGACGAGGATGCCACCGAAACCGAGGTTGCAGACAGGCCGCGCCAGCCTGTGAACTATGCAGACCGCGTTGCAGAGCGCACTGCGGATAATGCGCGGAAACCCTCTGTGCTGGTACAGCTTCATGCAAAACAGGCAGAGCGCAGCGCAGAACCGCAGAAATTCCAGAAGCGGAAAAGTCATAATATGGAACTGTAAATAGGATAGCCCCGTTAGATCTCTGCAAGGAATCTAACGGGGTATTTTTGAACAAGGAGGGCAATTGCTGACATTAACACCAATCAATTTGAAAACGGCAAATGCATTTGTGCAGCAGTATCACCGCCACCATAAACCGACGCGAGGACATAAATTCTCAATCGGCGTATCGGACAATGGTGCGCTGGTGGGCGTTGCTATCTGCGGCAGACCTGTGGCGCGGCGGCTGGATGATGGCTATACGCTGGAAGTCAATCGCCTGTGTACGGATGGAACTCCAAACGCCTGCAGTATTTTGTATGCGGCGGCGTACCGTGCAGCACGGGCAATGGGCTACAACAAAGTGATCACCTACATTCTGGATACGGAAAAAGGAGCATCACTAAAAGCTGCCGGGTATACCTGTGAGGGCAGGGCCGGAGGATTGGAGTGGAACGGTGCGAAGGCACCGAAACAGGCCGACCAATATCCGCGTCAGATGAAAATACGATGGGTCAAGAAAAAGGAGGGCTTGCATGGCAGTTGACCGCAAACAGCAGATGAAAGAAATCACGGAACGATTGGAGCAGGGCGTAAAGGACATTTTTACATCGGAAATGTACACGACGTACCTGCGTACGATGGCAAAATTCCACAATTACAGTTTCAACAATACGTTGCTAATCGCTATGCAGCGGCCTGATGCCACACTGGTGGCAGGGTTTAACGCATGGAAGAATAAGTTTAACCGTTACGTCAAAAAAGGCGAAAAGGGCATCCAGATCATTGCTCCGGCTCCCATCAAGGAAGTCGAGGAACGAGAGAAAATCGACAAGGATACGGGTCTGGCGGTGCTGAACGAAAACGGAGAGCCGGAAATGGAACGTGTGGAGTATGTGGTTCCGCGTTTCCGCGTGACGACGGTCTTCGATGTTTCACAGACCGATGGGGAACCGATTCCGTCGCTGGAAGTGAACGAGCTGACGGCCAGCGTTAAAGACTATGCGCTGCTTACGGCGGCAATCGAGCAGGTATCGCCTGTGCCGATGCGGTTTGATGAAATCGAAGGGGAAGCCAAAGGATATTACAGCGACATTGAAAAAGAAATCTGCATTCAGGTCGGCATGGGTGAGAGCCAGACCATCAAGACGATGATCCACGAAGTCGCTCATGCAATGCTGCATAACAGCGATTTGATGAAACAGCGTGGGGAAGAAAAAGACAGGCTCACGAAAGAAACCGAAGCCGAAAGCATTGCATTTACGGTCTGCTCGGCTCTGGGCATTGATACATCCGATTACTCTTTTCCGTATGTGGCAAGCTGGGCCAGCGGCAAGGAGATGAAGGAACTGAAAGATTCGATGGATACGATTCGATTGACCGCTGCCGATTTTCTGGAAAAGCTGGAAGCGGCGGTGGCAGAAAGGAGCGCAGAGCGCATGACTGCAATGCAGTATGCGGAAAAGCTGATTGCCGACAAGGAACAGGAAAAGACAATTTTTGATGATGAGCAACGAAACCTCATCGTGAATTTTGCCTTTAAGCTGGATGATCGGGCAGCAACGGAAGAACTGGTGAACGGTTTGGCGGCTGCACTGGCCGAGGACGATAAAGAAGAAGCCAATCGCCTGATGTATGATGCGCAGGAGAAAATCGAAAATCTCCCGGATGGGATGATTGGTCTTTCCGAAATGCATGACTACGGCTACCGGAAAGATGATGTGTTCCCTCTGACGAAAGAGGGCGCACGAGAGTGGCATCGGCTGGGTGAGAGAATCTATCCGCTGTTCCGTGATGGCACGGTAGGCGATTATGTAAGCCAAGAGGGAATCGAGCAGCACGATGGCATTTTCGGCATTAAGACAGACGCATGGGATGCGATTCTGCTGGAACAACGGGAAGATTATGCAGAGGACGAGTATGCGCGCCCGGATTTTAAGCTGACAGTAATAAATCGTGAACAGGCTCTACGGCTGTATGACGAGGGTAAGCAGATTTATCTTGTTCGTATCAGTCCCTGGCCAGTGATCGTTACTGACCGAACAGAAATCGAGCGAGGAAGTGATGCCTTCCAGATTGCAATAGCTGACTTGGAACAGGAGCGAAACATGACAGAACGGGAAAATATGTTGCTGTGTGGCAGCGAAAAGCAGCTCGGTATTTACCAGATCACTGCCCGTGACCCGGAACACGACTACCGCTTTATGGGTCTGGATTTTGTGCGGAAGAAAGGCATGACAGTTGCCCGCGCAGATTATGACCTGATCTATACCGCGCCGCTTACGGAAAAGGATACGCTGGATGGCATTTATGAACGGTTCAATATCCAGCGTCCGGCAGACTTTACGGGCCATTCGCTGTCGGTCAGTGATGTGGTGGTACTCAATGATGGCAATACGGTCAAAGCCTACTATGTGGACAGCATCGGATTTGCTGAACTGCCGGAATTTTTCAAGGAAAGGAATATGGATTTGCAGAAAGAGAACCTTCTGAACGAAGAATTGCAGGAAATCGAAATCTTTGATAAGTCCGGACTTTTCAGCAATGGCCGACTGCGGGATGAAGATGTGCCGGAGGGCTTATATCGCTATGATCTGCGTGGTTCGGACTATGACCCTGGCCAGCCCATTACAGTGGAGAAAACTGTGGTGGTGAACCATGCGGCATCGGTCCTGATGGCAGAAGAACTTGACCTTGGCGCAGACGGGCGGCTGGAGCTTGGCGAGGAAGGGCTGAACTTCACGGGCGCAGAGCTGACCGTGCGAGAGTTTATGGAGGAACAGCAGCAGAAAAGAAATGGACTGATCCACGGTGACTCCGACCACATCGCAGTCGAGGGGCATATCGGCACATGGTATGCTGTTGATGAAACGGAAATTGGTGGCGAGAAGTTCTTCCTGCTGGAGCATGAGGAACACGGCGATATGGCGGCTTGTGTTGCAGTCAATGAGCGGGGCAAGCTGGTGGCAGAGGATTTGTGGAACGGCTTCGATGAAGATTTTCAGGAGGCCGTGCAGAAATATCTTTCTGAAAAATGGAATATGCCGAAAAAAGAAGATGTGGTATCGGAGATCATTGAAAAGGCTGTGCCTGTGCCGGACAACAGCGCACAGGACTTTTCTGATGTGCCTGTCTACTACGAGCCGTTCAGCTATGCTAAAGAAAATGACGAGGTGGATGTATACCGTACATCCTATCGGCTGAACAGCGAGTGCAAGCAGGCAATCCAAGAAGCGATTGCGGACAACTATGACGGGATGCACCTTGGCGATGATGCAGTGAATCAGGTGGTGCGGCAGTATGGTATGGAGCGTGTGGGATACATTCTGGCGAATACCCTGCGCTACAAAAACTATGATGGCCGCTTTTCTCCCAGCAATAAGGAATGGGCAGAGCAGGTCGGCACCCCGGAAAATAACGCGAGAATCATTAAATTTCGAGCAGATTGGGTGGTTTCCAGCCATCCGGCTGTTTTGGATGGCTTTGTGACGATGTACCGGGATGAACTAGAAGCGCAGAAAAAGCTGGAGCAGGAGCAGCCATTTGTAAAGCGATTCTATGTAGTCGAGAACCGGCAGGCCGTTCCGCTTGAAATTAAGCGGTTTGGCAATCTGGACGATGCAATGTCGCAGTATCAGGTACTTCCGAACCATTACATGAAAGCCCTGGGCGTGGAGAAAAATCCTGATCCGCTGCCGGGGGTGCTGGATGTTCTGCAATGCAAGAACGGTATTGACACCATCGTAGAGGACTATAAAACGGTTCCGGGCTGGGATAACCCGTATGTCCAGAATCACGTTGTCCAGCCGTTACAGGGGGCGTTAGCCGTGCAGGAAGTGGAACTGGCCTACAAACTGCCGGATGCCTATTTTCACATTCAGACCTGTGAGGATGGTTTCGACTATACCTTATATAATAAGGACTTCACGGAGCGAGATGGCGGCATCCTTGAAACGGACGGAGATAAGCCTGTGCAGGAGGCTATGACGGAACTGCTGACAGAGTTTGGCTGTAATGCAGCAGAGGGCAGGGTCATGGATGCGGCAGAACTGCGGGAACAGGCCGATACGGTGGCTGAACAGCAGGCAGAAGTTTTGAAAGAAAGGCTCGCCGCAGAAAGACCTGCGCCGGAAGAAACGCTCAGCTTTTATGTTGCGGAGTGTTTGGAGTTTACGTTTGCGGGAGAGTTCCACGACCATCTGACAATGGAAGAAGCATTAGAAGTCTACGACAAGATTCCGTCCGAACGGATGAACGCCGACAAGTGCATTGGATTCTGTATCGAGGAAGATGGCGGCTTTGTTGGAATGTATGAGCTGGTCGTGAACGATAAAGTGCAGCGTGAGAATATCAATTCCATCAACTATTTCAGGGATGATAAGCTGGTGCAGCAGGCGATCTCCGATATGGAAAAACTGATGGCGGCACGGCAGCAGAGTAAAGAACAGGAACACAGCAACACGAAAAAGTCTGTTCTGGATGCCCTGCGCAGTCTGAAAGCTAAAAAGCAGGAGCAGCCTGCACAGGAACAGGATAAGCCGAAGAAAGCGAAAAAGAAAGGGATGGAGTTATGAGTAATGTGCGTTTTGATGAACTGGAATTGATGCTGATGGCGATGTTTGAACAGCCGACACTCAAAGATACGATTCAGGTGTTGACGGAGGTCCAGCCGCTTGTGGCAGAGGAGGCGGAGATGGATGCGCTGGTTCAGCAGACCATCCCGAAGATGCAGCAGTTGAATGAGCAGCAGTTCAAGGGGCTGGAACTGGAATGGCATAGGCCGGAGGAGCCGGAAAAGGAGAAAACGTAAAATGATAAACCAGTATAGAGTTTTCCAAATCAAAGAGGTGCATCATCAGCATTGGGCAAAATCCTATGCACAGCAGGTAGAGGACGGCTTTTTGATTCATCATCAGAATTACCAGAGTGCATATAAAGGAAAGCCTGCCCCCAGCGATACGCCGATGACAGCCCGGAAGCGGCTGGAAGAAAAGCGACCAAACACATTTGTTGGACGGTCGTTTGGTGTTGGCGATGTGATTGTATGGGATGAAGAAAAGGGTCGGAAGTTTTTCTACGTCGATAAAGAAGAACTGGTAGAGTTCGGTGGCTTTATGGATGCTGATGCAGCCGGAAATACTGTCGTCTACATGGTTCCCAATTATCAGATTGATGGAAAGACTGGAACGTGGCTTCCGTATGACAGCGAAGTTGTAGAGGGTGTTTGCTTTTTTATGATGCGCAATGAGCAGCGCAAAGAAGCTGTTTCTCCAGTCGTGGTAGACAGTAAAGGCGTATTTGTGACGGATGCTCCGAACGGCTTTGAAAATGTTCGCTCCATACTTACAGAGTATGTTCATCGTGCTGAAAAGAAGCAGCAGGATATGACCGAGCATGAAAAATGCTTGACGAACGGAACGTATGAACGTGCGCGGGAATCCGGCACAGAGCAGAATTACGACATGATAGATGGTTGCGTGAATAATGTGCCGAAAAAGCCACGGCGCATTGGTGGCAGATGGTCGGTGCTGGATCGGCTGCATATCAAGCAGGCACAGCGGAAACAGAAAGACCAAACCCAGCAACAACAGCAGCAGGAGAGAAGCCGTAAAAACTAAAAATCCGTTATGACGCAGAGTGGTGGTTCCTATAACAAGGAGCCGCCACTCTTTTTTGTGTGGAAAACAAAGATGTCTTGATATTTTTGAAAATCACGAGTATAATAATAACAGAACAGAAAATAAAAAACACGAAACTGTGAATGGAGGGCAGTATGGAAACATTATATGAGTATCTTCTGAAAAACTACAAACCGAATGAGCCAATTTTCCTTGCTGATCTTCAAATCGAAGGCATGAGCCGCGCCAACCTTCGACAGCAGATAAAAAAACTTACCGATGCTGGAAAGGTAAAGCGGTTTGATAGTGGGGTTTACTTCTTGCCGAAAAAAACGATTTTCAAATCAGGGTCACAGCTTCCACCAGAAAAAGTGTTGGAATGTAAATATCTGAGAGATAAGGATAAGCGATGCGGCTATGTGAGTGGTTTGATGTTCTTTAACCAGATGGGGCTAACGACACAGGTTCCTATGCTGTATGAAGTTGTATCGAATAAAGCAACGAACGAATACAGGGAAACATCTCTGGCAAAGTCGCGGGTGATTGTTCGTAAGCCGAAAGTGCCAGTGACAGAATCCAATTATAAGGTGCTGCAATTCCTTGATTTGCTGAAAGATGTAGATGTGTATTCGGAAGTTACGGGAAAGCCTTTGCAGGAGCGATTATATCAATATATGAGCGATGCAAGTTTGAGCCTTTCAGAAATGGAACCGTATTTTTCTTATTACCCGGATAAGCTGTACAAAAATCTGGTAGAAACGAGGGTGATTTATAATGGCATACTTGCACAGTGATAGAGAACAATTCCGGGATGCGATTGACTTGGCCTATGAGCAGACTGGTGTTATGGTACAGGCAATCGAAAAAGATTATTATGTTACGATGTTACTGCGGCTTTTGGCTCAGAAGATGCCGTATATCGTTTTTAAGGGTGGCACATCATTGAGCAAGTGCCATAAAGTGATTCGCCGCTTTTCTGAAGATATTGATATTACGATTGATACGCTGCTGTCACAAGGACAGAAGAAAAAGATAAAGCAGGCAATCGTGGATTCGGCACAAGAACTTGGAATGACGATTGAAAATCTGGACGAAACCAGAAGCCGCCGTGACTATAATCGCTATGTGATCGCATACGATTCAGTCATTCCGATGGCAAGCGATGCGCTGAAAGCGGCGGTTTTGTTGGAGACATCTTATACGGCAGTATCCTTTCCAACTGTTTTACTGCCTGTCCATAGCTACATTGGCGACATGATGGAGCAGGAAGCCCCAGATGCGATTGAAGAATATAATCTAAATCCGTTTGAAATGAAAGTGCAGGAAATTGACCGAACACTGGCGGACAAGGTTTTTGCAATTTGCGATTATTACTTGCAAGGAAAAGTTGCAAAACATTCTCGCCACCTCTATGATATTTATAAGCTGCTGCCGCTTGTGCCGCAGGATGAGAATTTTAGAGAACTTGTAAAAGAGGTACGAGCAGTTCGCGCACAATCGGTCATTTGCCCCTCTGCATTGCCGGAAGCCGATGTTCCAGAATTACTTGAAAAAATCATAAGAGAAAAAGCATATAAACAGGACTATGATAGCCTGACAACGCAGCTATTGGAAGAAAACGTGCCGTATGATACGGTGATAGCCGCATTGAAGAAGGTTGCAGAAAGCAGCCTTTTTGAAAACAACTGAAAAATTGAGATGCCAGCCACAGGACTTTCAGAGTGAAGTCTTGTGGCTGGCTTTTTCATGCCATCGCTTAGAGTGATGGTTCGTGACTGCGCTTGGGCTGGGTACGGCTGTGCTGCTGCGTGTGTTCCGTTTCAAGAATCATATCAACATTCCTGCAAGCGGTTTGCAGTTCGTGGTAGTAATCTTTGAAATAGGTATAGCTTTCATATTGTGCGGTTCGAGCAGAAAGCAACTTTTCCTTTTCTGCTCGTAAATCTTTCATCGTGGGAATTGTGCCATCCGTGGAATTGCGTTTCAAGAATTGAACGGCTTCTTCGTATCTGGCAATTTCATCCTGATGTGCAGAACGGTACATCTTCTTGTTGCCCGCCTGCAAAAATTCTTTGTATGTAGCCTTTGTGGAAAGATACTGCCCCAGATAGTGAATCTTCTCGTTCAGCCGCTTTAAGTCGGCATCGGTAGATTTGGCGGTGTTGCGGGCATCGGACATTTTGACGGACAGCTCATCGCGCGCTTTTTTCAAATCTTCATAGCTATCATAACCATGCTGCTGTACATAGACGATGGTATTTGCCATCTGCTGCAAATTGGAAATTTTGACTTTTTGAGCATAGGCGCGACTTTGCTGGGCTTTTACGCAGTCCTGCAAATTCACTACCAGACGAAGATTGGACTTGATATAGAGAACGGCAATGGGGTCAGCAACACCCCATTGTTGTTTTTCTTTTGCAGCGGTGATCGCGTTACTTTCAAAAAGCGTCAGAAGATGTTCACGGTCAAAACTGGTTCCCAGCGTTCTGGCAGAGATGTATTTTTCTCTGTCCGGGAGAAGGTAACTAAATCGACCACGGTGGTCTTTTACCAAAATGCTGGATTCGGTTTGGAGCAGGCGGCAGAATTCTTCAAAAGATTTTGCTTTCTTCGCCGCAGCAGTAATGGCATCGCGCAGCTTATCTTTTTCCGTTTGAAATTTGGTCTTCATGGGAGTGAGACCCTCTGCAACAAGTTCAGCGTTCAACTTGTCCAGATTGATCTGCCCGCGCTGTTTAGCATAATACTCCTGCTGCGTGATTTTGTTGACGGACGGGGAAAGCAAATCCACCTGATTGAGATTTTCCCTCATGCAGATATTCATAAGAGATTGCTGTAAATGCTTTAGGTAATCTTTCGTCAGATGGTGTTTGTAGCCCGCCTTACAGTCGATGGGACGTTCCATAAAGGGCTGCTGCGGAACATCCAGCTTTCGCAGACTGTTGATTACGATATGCACATGGATATTGCCGCTGCCGTTGTGACCGTCCATGTGGGTGCAGACCAACGCCTGATGCCCCGGAAAGTTGGCTTTTACATATTCCATGCCGATGGCCTGCGCCTGTTCACCTGTCAGTCCACACTCGTCTTTGTCGGCAGGATCGAAGCTGATGAGGTAGTGGTGCGTCTTGATTTCGTCGTAATTCTGATTCTTGTGGTACTGCGCATTAAGCATTTCGCACTCCACATCAAAAAGTTCTGGCTCACAGTTTATGCCCTCCAGAAGAATATCTCGGCGGAGTACCCAGTTCCCGTTTGCATCCAGCAGGGGTTTCTTCAGAACTTCGTCATGCTCATATTTCAAATAGTCGAGTGCCGCGCCATAGTCTGCACTTTTACCCGCGACGTGTTTTAAGATTGCCACGATAATCACCTGCCAGTCCTGCAATTTCTTTCCGCATAGCGCGGAGGTCGGTCATGCAACGATTGATTTCTTCCAACATGGCACGAGATTGGATGCCGCCGCTGTTGAAAAAAGCTGCAATTTGGTTCAGGTTATTTCCGATATGGGAAAGTTGTCTTGCAAAATCTCGCAGTTCTGCAATGTCGGCAACGATGTTGTAATGAACGTGAAGTTTTTCGGTTATGGCCTGTTTCCTCACATAAACGGCAACGGGATAGCCAGCCTGTTCAGCAGAACACGAAACCAGTGCGTACTCCACATCGGTAAAACGAACCATTACATTATTAGTCCGTCTGATACTTTCGTCCTTTTTGGGTCGAGCCATAGTGTGATCCTCCTGCATTTTATAGTTGCGAAGCAATTCCCGATAAGCCGCAGGCGTTCGGCTGCGAACACATTCATGTGGAGCCAGATAGCCAAAATCTGAGATTTTGTGCGTACCGTGGGAATGGGGAACGGAATCCCCATCAAGATTGCCGGGAATGAAAAATCACGAAAGTGAGTTTTGAGTTACCATAGGCGAATCTTGCTCTACTTACGGTGAAGCCGTTGCCTTACGCATTTTTCGGGTTCTTCTATCTTTAGAATCGGGCAGAGCGTGTTTCGCAAGGTGTTTTTGAAAAAAGACAAAAAATTTTTTGAAATACCTTGCGAAATGGCCTTTCTCCAATTCTATAAGTGAAAGAGGCTGACACACCACCCCAAAAACAGAAAGGAATGAGTGAATGACCGAAACAACTGCACGAACCTACCACACCATGGAAAGCCTGCGCCAGATGGCACAGACCGATCTCCGTAATGTGAACCGCAAGGAACTGGTAGACATCAACGAAGTGGAAATTAGAAAAGACTTGTCGCAGCGGGAGCGGATGGTCGATTTCATTTCGCAGATCAAGAACCCTTATTGCTATCTCGACAAGGGCATGGTAGTGAAGATCAGCTTTGCAGGAGAGAACCGATTAGAGGACACACTGAAAAAATGCGCACGGACGCATCGGAGATAAAAAAGAAGAAAGTAGAAGAAAATTTGCACTTTAGCACATTAAAGCGTTGACATGGACCACGAAATATGAGATAATGGCTTTGGGTCAAAACAGAATATGCTGATAAAGCCGATAATTTCTTGGTTTATTGTCTGAACGACAAATAGATTAGGAGGTTATCGGCTTTTTATGTTTTTTCAGGGAAATGAAAAATACAACTGTGCCACATATCTTCGATTGTCGCGTTCGGATGGCGACCAGCAGGAGAGCAACAGTATAAAAAATCAAAGAGCGTTGCTGAACGATTACATGGGTAAGCACCCGGAATTGCACAAGTTCGACGAGTATGTGGACGATGGTTACAGTGGCACAAATTTTGAACGCCCGGATTTTAAGCGGATGATGCAGGACATTGAGAAAAGGAACGTCAACTGCATCATCGTCAAGGATTTATCTCGCTTCGGCAGAAACTACATTGAAACGGGCCGTTATCTGGAAAGAATCTTTCCGTTCATGGGTGTGCGCTTCATCGCCATCAACGATCATTATGACAGTGCAGAGGAAAACGATGATAAGGGCCGTATTCTGATTCCGTTCAACAACCTTATCAATGACACCTACTGCCGGGATATTTCGCTGCGCGTCCGCAGTCACCTGGATGTGAAACGAAAAGAAGGCCAGTTCATTGGCAGTTTCGCAGGGTATGGGTATCGCAAAGACCCCAAAGACAAAAATCATCTGATTATAGATGAATACGCTGCGGGCATCGTGCAGGAAATATTCAAACAGAAATTGAACGGAATGAGTTCACAGCGCATTGCCAGCCACTTGAACGAACTGGGGGTCCTGCCGCCGAACGAGTATAAGAGGGCCAATGGATTCAACTATACCTGCGGTTTTCAAGCTGGGCTGAATCAAAAGTGGACAGTGGTTTCCGTTAATCGTATTTTGAAAAATGAATCCTATACGGGAACATTGATTCAGGGTAAACGCAGGAAAATCAATTACAAAGTAAAAAAGAGCCATGATGTTGGAAGTGAAAACTGGATTCGGGTGGAAGATGCGCATGATGCCATTATCAGCAAAGGCGAGTTTCAACAGGTACAGCAGTTGTTGGAACTGGACACTCGTACCGCACCATCGCAGACAACAGTTTATCCATTATCAGGTTTTCTGCGCTGTGCAGACTGCGGGCAGAATATGATTCGCCGCACGGTGACGAAAAACGGAAAGAAGTATCAATACTATCACTGCTCTACCTATAAGAATGGCGGTGGCTGCACACCGCACATGATAAACAGTGAGAAGCTGACGGAAAGTGTTCTGGCTGCGATTCGGCATCAGGTGACACTACTTGTAGAAGCGGAAAAGGTGCTTTCCAATGCAGAGTTGGCAAGCGGCGAACAGATTGGCATAAAGATTCTGGACAGCCAGATCACTGTGCTGGAAGCTGAATTGGAACGGTACAGTAATTTGAAAATCCGTCTGTATCAGGACTTATGCGATGATGTTGTCAGCCGGGAAGAGTACGGAGAAATGAATACTCGCTTTGCGCAGAAGATAAAAGAGGCTCAGGATAAGATTCAGGAAATCCGCGAAAAGAAGCAGGAAGCATTAAAGCACGATACGTTGCTTCCCACTTGGCTGGAAGAATTTAAGCAGTACGAACATATCAAAACGCTCGAACGCAGGGTCGTGGTGGAACTGATCGACCACATAGATGTTCATAGCAAAACAGAGATTGAAATTCATTTTTGCTTCGAGGATGAACTGCACAGTATCACAGAAAAATTTATGGAATATCAAGCACATCATGGAAATGAGGTGGCAGAAGAATGAAATGGGTCAGTTATACAAGGTCGATTTCCAGCAGGATCGGAGAAGAAAATCCATCCAATACGATTGCAGAACAGAATGAGCGCATTGCACAGTATCTAAAAAAGCGTGGGTGCGGCATATCCGAAAAGTATAGTGACCGCAAGAGAACAGCAGAAGCCACAGAGGGCTTTGACAAATTGGTACAGGATGGGATGGCTCGGAAATTTGATGCAGTTGTTGTGGATTCTATCTTCCGCTGCGGAAGAACCCTTCCGTTTGCCATAGAAGCATTGCAGAGGACATTCTATCCGCTGGGCATCCAGTTTGCAGTTGTGGAAGATGACTTTTGTAGTGCAGATAAAACTGCCGAAGAAGTTGCAGAGTATTTCAATGGAAAGACCATTGACAAAATTCGTTCGGAATTTATTACCAATCGCCAGAATCAATTTGAAGAAGGTACATTGACCCATCGGCAGAATAAATATGGATATACACTGTCTGAGGATTCCAGAGGTTTTGTTCTGGATTCGGAAAGTTCGTATGTTGTAAAGCTGATTTTTCAGATGTATCTGGAAGATATGAAAATCCAAGAAATCGCAAGAGCATTGGATGCACAGGGTGTTCCATCACCGCAAGTCCAGATGGCACAGAAGAAAAGACTGGGTGTAAAAACCGAATGGCCAGTTTCGACAATTCGCGCTATTTTGCAGAATCCTCTATACATAGGAAAGTGCACTTTGAAGCTGGCAAAGGCCAAGCGGGAAATGGAAGTTCCGCCGATTGTTTCAGAAAGTGAGTTTCAAGAAGTTCAGGAAAAAATAAAGCGCACCAAAATTCCATCACGGAAAAAGCCCCGTAAAAAACCAAACCTGCTTTTCAAAAAAATCTATGATAAGAAAAGCGGGAACAGGCTGTTGTGCAGAACATCAGAAGATGAAAGTCAGCAAGTCTATTCGTTTGACAAGGGGTATAGATGCTTCTCTGGAAAAGCCCCTTTCATCGAAAGCGAGAAAATCTTTCGAGAGATTCTTTCAGCTTTGGAAAAAGAAAAAATGCAAGCTGCGCATATTGATAGGGTGCTGGACTTGAATCCTGAGAAAGTCAAGCAGTGCATGGATGCTGGACTGTTGCAGTACAGAAAGAAAGCAAATGAGATCGTTGCGCGCTTGATGGTCAAGAACGATGAACGAGCAGCGGTTTATCGGGAATACGAGCAGGGATCAATTTCGCTAGAACAGGTAGAGGAGTATGAACATCAGTATCAGGTGGCAGTCCAGAAGCAGGAAGCGGCCTTTAAAAAGGTAATGCTTGCTGTTAATGATATAGAAAAAGCATTTGGCCATGGGAATCCCTGGTTGATGAAATTCCGTGCTATTTCAATTCCAAATAAGCTGGAACGTGTACATATTAAAAAGTGGGTTGACAGCGTGTGGGTCAAAGAATTTGAACAGGTTGAAGTGATTCTCAAAGAAAGCCAGTGGAAGCGATTTTTCCCGGAAGAATGGCTGAACAGCAGAGAGGAAGATTGTAATGGCAAGAAAGAGTAGAAAAAATATGATGCCGCAGGCCGCTGTGCAGGAGGCCGTACAGCAAAACGAAAAAGAACTTCTGCGCACGGCGGCGTATGCGCGGCTGTCGGTTGAGAACGGCGGGCATGAAACAGAAGATTCCCTGCACACACAGATTTTGCAAATTCATAATTATATCAGGGAAAACCCGGAACTGACGCTGACCGATACCTATGCAGACAACGGTTTTACAGGAACACGTTTTGACCGACCAGAATTTGAGCGTATGATGCAGGATGTGCGGACAGGCAAAATTCAGTGCATCGTAGTGAAGGACTTATCTCGATTTGGTCGTGACTATATCGAAACGGGAAGCTATCTGGAAACTATTTTCCCGATGCTCCATGTTCGCTTTATCGCCATCAACGATGATTTTGACAACATCCGGCAGTCGGATGTGGATAGTCTTGCGGTTCCCATCAAGAACATGGTAAACAGCTTGTACGCTAAGGACATTTCAAAGAAGATCAGCCTTAGTTACCAGATGCGCCGCGAAAAAGGAATCCCTACATCGTGGTGTACCCCGTATGGCTATCAGTTGAACCAGCAGGGAAATAAGTTTGAAGCGACTGAGGATGCGAAGTGGGTCAAACTGATCTATCAATGGTATCTTGCAGGAGTGAGCACAAACGAAATTGCCCGAAGGCTGGAATTTTTAGAAGTAGCAAGACCGAACGAACGGCTGAATCGCAAATTACATGAGGGAGATGACCCTACCTATAATAAATGGCACCCCAGTACGGTTCTCCGTATTTTAAACAGCAGTGCCTATATTGGAGAATTGGTATCTGGGAAAACGCAAACTGCATCATACAAAGGGATTGGCCTCCATCCAGTGGAAAAGAAGGAATGGCATATTGTTGAAAACGCTCATGAAGCAATCATTCTGAAATCGGATTTTGAAAAAGTGCAGGCCCGGCGGGAGCAGAATAAGGAAAAACGGGAAAGGGCGATGGCTCGTTCCAAGGCAACCAGAGAAAAGTGTTATAACCATCTCTCAGGAATGGTTTACTGTGGCTGCTGCAGGCGCAACATGACGTTTGAACGGCGAGTGCATGGTACGGTGAAAGAAACGCACTATGGAGTGTTCATTTGCAAAAGAAAGAAGAACACGACTCCCTGTGCCTATCATGCGGTGCCGGAGAAAATGCTGATGATGGTGGCGATGGATCAGATTCATCATCTGGTGTCTACCATGTGTGAAGAAGAAAAGCTGGTAAAAGACATGATGCGCGGCAGCAATCTGGATTCAGCCCGTTCCATCAAGATGAAAGAAAACTCTATCCTGTTTCGGATTCAGGAAGCTGAAGAACGGCGGTTGCGCTTATATGAGGACTATAAAGCTGAAATTCTGGACGAAGATGAATATAGTCAGCTAAAGGAACACTACATAGCAGAAAAGCAGCGGTTGGAACATGAACTGCAAAAGCAGCGTCAGCGCGCATTGGAGCTGGAAAAGAGAATCAAAATCTGCGATGCGCAGATGGAGCGGATGCGCGGGATTCTGAATCAAAATGAATTTGATGAAGAACTGGTGCATGAACTTATCAAGAGAATCTATGTAGGAATGGACAATTCTGTGGAGGTCGAATTTAAGTGTAGCGACCCCTATCAGGAAGTGCTTGCAATCATGTCGGAGGTTCAGAATGAATGATAAAATTGCAATCTATCTCCGCTTATCATTGGCAGACGGAGATTTGAAAAAGGGCAGCAAGGATGAAAGTAACAGCATTGAGAACCAACGGATGCTGCTCCACGATTACATTGGAAAGCAGGAAGATTTATTTGGCGAGATTGTAGAATATGTGGATGATGGCTATACCGGAACAAATTTTAATCGTCCGGCTTTTCAGAAAATGATTGTGGATTTGAAGCAGGGCGATATAAAAGTCATCATGGTAAAGGATTTATCCCGCCTTGGTCGTGACTATATCGGTGTTGGCGATTACATTGAACAGATTTTTCCGTTGATGGGAGTTCGGTTTATTGCTGTGAATAATTCCTTTGACAGCATGAAACTGAACAACGGAACGCCGGGAATCGAAGTGGCAGTCAGCAATCTGGTGAATAATATGTATAGCCGGGATATTGCGAAAAAGATTCGGGCTGCTCTGGAAACGAACTGGAAGAACGGGAAAGCCACCTGCACGAATGTTCCTTTTGGATATGTGTGGAACAAGAAAGGTGGACAGCGGTGGGAGATTGACCCAGAGGCTGCAGCCTGCGTGAAAAAAGTATTTGAATTAGCATTGTCCGGCCGCAATACAACGCAGATTGCCTACGGCATGAACGAATTAAATCTTCCTACGCCAGGATTGTACGCGAAACGAAAGAATCTGCTGATGGGCAGCAATCCTATTATTGCCCCGGACAGTGAAATGTTATGGAACGCAGCGATCGTGTGGAGAATCCTTAGACGGTATGAATACACTGGTGCGCTGGTTATGGGGAGAAGAAAGAAAATTGATGTGAATACTACCTCTGTTCGGACGCTCCCGGAGGATAAGTGGATCATCGCAGAAAACGCTCATGCGGCCATCGTGACAAAAGATGAATACTATCAGGCACAGAAAGCAATCCGTAACGTAACTCCAATTCAATATAAGGTGGGTGATGATTTTGCGTTAAAAGGAAAAATCTGCTGCGGAAACTGTAATCGGCAGCTTCGCCACGAAAGGCAATATGGGGAAATGGTATTCTATTGCGGTTATAAACGGTCAGCCGGAAAGTTCTCTAAATGCTACGGCGGCTATTATAGAGAGTATTCGGTGAACGCAAAAGTGGCTCGTGCGATAAAAACTGTGTTCTATGCGCTGGATGTGGTAAATCAGGGGATGCAGGAAAAGCAGTCTGTCACGGTGCGCTGCGTGGACATTGAGGACTTGGAAAGGCAAGCAGAAGCCATTCGGGTAGAGCAAATCAAACTATATGAATCGTATGCGGACGGTGTGCTGCGGCGAGATGCGTACATAGAAAAGAAAAAGATCCTTTCGGAAAAACTGGCTGCATTGCAGGATAGCATACAGACAGAAAAGGAAGAACAGGAGTGCGCCGATGAACTGGATGAAGAAATCCGCGCTCTGACCAAACAGGCCAGCGAGAAAACGTATATAGGCGGGCTGACAAAAGAGTGTGTGGATGCTTTTGTGAGCATGGTTTATCTGTATGACGACCAGACGATGAAGATAGAGTTCAACTGTGAGGATGTGATTCGGAGAGCGATGGAAAAGTATGGCACATAATTGGATGGAAGAAGTGGTATAAGAAAAAGAATACCCGTCTGGGTGAGAGGATTCAAGAAAATCTTCTCGACCAGGCGGGTATTTCATTCCGCAGGAATGTGTCTATTAGAGGCTAAGGGTTTCCACCCATGCAGACAAGTCGGCTTTGCTGGAGTAAGCATTGAATACCTTGCCGTGCAGGAGTTTGGCACCGGGGCAGCTTGGCGCGAGTTTTTCGTTGGTCTTGCCCATACCGCTGCCGCCAGATGTGGCAAAGGGGATGATGGTTTTACCTTTTAGGTTGTAGCTTTCCAGAAATGTATTGATGATTGTCGGAGCAATATACCACCAGATAGGGAACCCGACAAAGATGATGTCGTATTCGTCCATGTTATCGCGCTTGACGGCGATGGCAGGGCGAGAGGTAGAATCGCTCATTTCGATGGTGCTGCGGGATTTCTTGTCCATCCAGTTCAGATCGGCCTTGGTGTACGGAACCTCCGGCTGAATCTCAAAAATGTCTGCACCGATAGCATCGGCCAGATTTTCAGCAACCTTTGCGGTAACGCCGCTGGCGGAGAAGTAAGCAACAAGTCGCTTGCTCATGACAAATGCACTTCCTTTGATTGATTTTCATAGTTTAAGTATAGCACGTTGAATAGGGCGCATCAAGTAAGGATGAACGGATGAATGTGCTAATATTACAAATGAAATAAGCACAAAAGAAAATTTGCGTTGACTTTCGTGCTTATTTGGAATACAATATAAGCACGAAGGTGAGGTGACGCTTATAATGAACATGAACAATTTGGCTCAGACACATGAGATTTTAACGCCGCAGCTTGCAACAAAAGTAGGCTTAACGAAATTTGAATTTTATAAATATGTAAAGGCCAATGAATACGAACAAGTCGGACATGGCGTATACGCAGCAAAAGATACTTGGATTGACGAATTAGAAATGCTGCACCGCCGCTGCCCGATGGGAGTGTTTTCTCATGATGAAGCGTTCTATTATTATGGGCTGACAGATCGGGAACCGCTTGTTCATACGCTCACGATTTATAGTGGATATAATGCTCACCGCTTAAAAGAGGATGGCTGTAAGGTTTATACAGTAAAAAAAGAACTCCTTGATGTTGGCAAGCGCACGGTAAAAAGCAATCAAGGAAATGAAATTCCTATGTACGATTTGGAACGGACAATTTGCGACTTGGTGCGGAGTAGAAGTTCTATAGAAATACAGGATTTCAATGCAGTATTAAAAGCGTATGTCGGGAGAAAAGATAAGGACCTTAATAAACTGATGAAGTATGCAAAGCTATTTCGAGTGGATAAGATCATCCGAAATTATATGGAGGTACTACTGTAAATGGGATTTACACCTGAACAGATAAAAGGGCGTATCAAGAGCGTTGCAAAACAGAACAATGCAGACGCAAGGACACTCATGCGAATCTATATGATGGAGCGTTTTCTGGAAAGACTGGCACAATCAGAATATCGGGATAACTTCATTATCAAAGGCGGAATACTGGTTACGGCAATGATTGGTGTTGCGCACCGTTCCACGATGGACATTGACACTAGCATGAAGAATCTAAATCTGTCTGCGGAGGATGCTCTGCGAGTTGTCAATCAGGTCAAAGATATTGACCTTGACGATGGTGTTTCTTTTGAGGTTAAAGACGTTTCCAATATCATGGATGAAATGGAGTATCCGGGAATTCGCGTTACCATGAACGCCAATGTGGGAAGATTGATTACGCCCTTGAAAATTGATATTTCCACGGGCGACGTGATTACCCCACGAGCAATCGAGTTCAATTATGACCTCTTGTTGGAAGATCGTTCTATCAGTCTATGGTCGTATAATTTGGAAACTATATTAGCCGAGAAGTTGCAGACGGTTTTGGCGAGGGGCATCTTAAACACCCGAATGAGGGATTTTTACGATATACGGATGCTGCTCGATACATACGAAGATAAAGTCAATAAGGCTGTGTTGAAAGATGCTTTTGCAGCAACTTGTAACAAGAGAGGAACGGATCATCTGCAGGAGCAGGCCGAGGAGATTATCAAAATTGTTGAAGCAGATGAACAGCTTCAAGTGCTGTGGAGAGCATATCAGAAGAAATACTCGTATGCAGCAGAAATTGATTATGCCAGTGTGATAAGCGGCGTAAGAAAATTGATGGATTGGATTCGATAAGTAAATATTGAAAATAGAATAACGAGTAAAGCCCTACAAGGCTCAGGTCGGTTCAGAACTGACTGAAAGCCTTGTAGGGCTTATTTTTTTTTGCGATTTTTCTAAAAAGTTTTCGCCCCTATCTTGACATCAGGGGGCTACGTTGGCCTTTCCATTGCTACGCTGTTATCTCAGAATCACAAGGTGACTGCTGTGGATATCATCCCTGAGAAAGTTGAACTTATCAATAATAAAAAGTCACCGATTCAGGATGAATATATCGAAAAGTATCTGGCAGAAAAAGAACTGGATCTGACCGCAACGCTGGATGCAAAGGAAGCATACTCCGATGCCGATTTTGTAGTAATCGCTGCACCTACCAACTATGATAGCAAGAAAAATTTCTTTGATACTTCTGCGGTTGAAGCGGTTATCAAGCTGGTAATTGAGTATAACCCGGAAGCTATCATGGTTATCAAGAGTACTATCCCGGTTGGCTATACAGCGAGCATTCGTGAAAAATTCCACTGCGACAACATTATTTTTAGCCCGGAGTTTCTGCGTGAGAGCAAGGCTCTGTATGACAACCTTTATCCTTCCCGTATCATTGTTGGTACCGACGTGGATAATGCTCGATTGGTGAAGGCAGCACACACTTTTGCTGAACTTCTGCAGGAAGGTGCTATCAAGGATAATATCGATACCTTGTTTATGGGATTCACAGAGGCTGAAGCTGTTAAGCTGTTCGCCAACACCTATCTGGCTCTGCGTGTTAGCTATTTCAATGAGCTGGACACCTACGCTGAGATGAAGGGGCTGAATACTCAGCAGATTATTAACGGCGTTTGTCTCGATCCTCGTATCGGCACTCACTATAACAATCCTAGCTTTGGTTACGGCGGATACTGCCTGCCAAAGGATACCAAACAGCTGCTGGCTAACTACGCAGATGTACCGGAAAATCTGATTGAAGCAATTGTCGAGAGCAATAGAACTCGTAAAGATTTTATTGCTGACCGTGTGCTGGAAATTGCTGGTGCTTATGAGGCAAATGATAGCTGGGATGAGAGCAAAGAAAAAGAAGTTGTGGTTGGCGTTTACCGTCTGACGATGAAGAGTAACAGCGATAACTTCCGCCAGAGTTCCATTCAGGGTGTCATGAAGAGAATTAAGGCTAAAGGTGCTACGGTCATCATTTATGAGCCTACCCTAAAAGACGGGGATACATTCTTTGGCAGCCGTGTTGTTAACGACTTGGAAGAGTTTAAGAAACAGAGCCAGGCAATCATTGCAAACCGTTATGACAAGTGTTTGGACGATGTGAAGGATAAGGTTTATACACGCGATATTTTCCAGAGAGATTAAAAGAGGTGCAAAATGAAAGTAGTCATTCTTGCCGGTGGTTTTGGAACTCGAATTTCCGAGGAATCTGCATTTAAACCCAAGCCTATGATTGAAATTGGCGGTATGCCGATTCTGTGGCATATCATGAAAACTTATGCTGCGTATGGTTATAACGAATTTGTTATTTGTGCTGGCTACAAGCAGCATGTAATTAAGGAGTGGTTTGCTGACTATTTCCTGCATACTTCTGATATCACCTTTGATTACACGAATGGCAGCAACGAAATGATCGTTCATAACAAGCATGCTGAGCCGTGGAAGGTGACGGTTGTGGATACGGGTCTGAATACCCAGACTGGCGGGCGAGTGAAGCGGGTTAAGGACTATATTGGAAACGAGCCTTTTATGCTCACCTATGGTGATGCAGTGGGTGACGTCAATATTAAAGAACTGGTGGAGTTCCATAAAGCACATGGGAAAATCGGCACAATGTCTATGTACAACTTCGGACAGAACAAGGGCGTTGTGGAAGTTGGCGCTAACGGTGTGATTGATGCATTCCGGGAGAAATCTGACATGGATGGCGATCTTATTAATATTGGCTTTATGGTCTTTCAGCCAGAATTGTTTGATTTGATTGAAGGCGACTCTACCATATTTGAAAAAGGACCGCTGACCAAACTGGTTGAGCAGAAAGAATTGGTAGGATATATCCACAAAGGTTTCTGGCAGTGTATGGACACGTTGCGGGAAAAACAGAAATTGGAACAGCTCTGGGAAGCAGGCAATGCACCTTGGAAAGTGTGGGAAAAATAATGGATGCGTTTGATTTGAGCTTTTATAAAGGAAAGAAAGTATTTGTGACAGGCCATACTGGTTTTAAAGGCTCCTGGCTGTGCAAGATCTTAGCGAATGCGGGAGCAATTGTGACAGGGTACTCTCTGAATCCGCCTACCGCTCCTTCTTTGTTTGAAATTGCGAATATCGAGCAGGATATTCACTCTGTTATCGGAGATATTCGGGATTATAGAACGCTGAAGGCAGCGTTTGACGAAGCACAACCGGAAATCGTGTTGCACTTGGCAGCACAGCCCATCGTTCGTGATAGCTATAAAGATCCGGCCTATACATATGAAACAAATGTAATGGGCACAGTGAACATTCTGGAATGTGTGCGCAATAACAGCTGCGTGAAATCTTTTCTGAATGTGACAACTGACAAGGTTTATCTGAACAAAGAATGGGCTTGGGGTTATCGGGAGAATGAAGAGCTTGATGGCTATGATCCGTACTCCAATTCCAAATCTTGTTCTGAACTTGTCACACACTCTTATAAAAATAGCTTCTTTAACGATAATCATGTTGCTATTTCTACTGCTCGTGCAGGCAATGTGATCGGTGGTGGCGATTTTGCGAATGATCGCATTATTCCAGATTGCATCCGTGCTGCAATCAAGCAGGAAGATATTGTAGTAAGAAATCCGTTCTCGACCCGTCCGTATCAGCATGTTCTGGAGCCGCTGTATGCCTATCTGATGATAGCAGCAATGCAGTATCAGGATGCAAAATATGCGGGCTATTATAATGTAGGCCCCGATGATGTGGATTGCTTCCAGACGGGGGCCTTAGTCGATTTGTTTGTGAGCAAGTGGGGCGAAGGCATGAAGTGGGTCAATCGGTATGACGGTGGCCCCCACGAAGCAAACTTCTTGAAACTGGATTGTTCCAAGTTGAAGACCACTTTTGGCTGGAAGCCCCATTGGAACCTCGATACGGCGATTGAGATGGTCGTAGAATGGAGCAAGTGCTGGGTAGAAGGCGGCGACATTCGCACCTGTATGGATAAAGAAATTGCTGCTTTTTTGTCGGTGGGAGAATAATATGAAAAATGTGATCGTTACCGGTGCCAATGGTTTTATTGGCAAAACTTTGGTGAATGCGTTGCTGGAAAAAGGCTATCATGTGGTAGCTTTAGACATTCGTTTTGATGATGTTCTGGCAAATGATGATCGGGTTACTTGTGTAAGTGTGCTGAATAAGGAAGTTCCGGAACTGGCAAAGGAGATCCCCGCGGAGGATTACATGTGCTTCTTCCATCTGGCATGGGCTGGGACTTCTGGCCCGGCGCGTGCAGACTATGCAGTTCAACTGAACAATGTAAAGCTGGCTTGTGATTATATCAAACTCTGTGCTGAAGTTGGCTGCAAGCGCGTGGTTTATGCTTCCAGTATCAATGAGATGGAGACCTATGAGTACCTCCAGTCGGATGATATTGAACCTGCCGGTGGTTATATTTATGGCACAGGCAAACTTGCTGCTCATCTAATGGGTGAGACGGTTGCAAAATTGAATGGTGTAGAGTTTATCCCGGTCATTATCACGAATATCTACGGCGTTGGCGAAAAATCTGCCCGGATGATCTACACTTCTATCAACAAACTGGTGCACAAGGAACACTGCTCTTTCACTGCAGGCTATCAGACTTACGACTTTATCTATATCACTGATGCAATCAATTCCATTATTGCAGTAGCTGAAAAGGGCAAGGCATTTAACCGGTACTATATTGGCTCCGGCGAACCCAAGCCTTTGCGGGAGTTCCTGTTGGAAATGCGGGATATTGTGGACCCGACAGCAGAAATCGGACTGGGAGATATCCCCTTTAAGGGCGTAGACATTTCCTACAGCCAGTTTGATTTGAAAAAAGTGGAAAGAGATACCGGCTATATCAATCAGATTCCTTTTGCAGAAGGTATTAAAATGACGGCTGACTATATCAGAGGTGAAGCATAATGGTACAAAAATTTGATTTTCAGGAGCTTGATCTGAAGGGTGCGTATCTGATCAAGCCTTTCTATGCAACGGATAATCGAGGCGGCCTGATCAAGGACTACAATGTGGATACGTTCAAGGCAAATGGGATTGACCATGATCTGAAGGAAGTGTTCTATACAATTTCTAAGCGCGGTGTTATCCGGGCAACCCACTTTCAACTGGTAAAGCAGCAGGCTAAGCTGGTGCGCTGCATTTCGGGCCATGTCTATGACGTTATCGTTGATTTGCGCCCGGATTCTCCCACTTTTGGCCAGTGGCGTGGTTTCCACCTGACAGGCGAAAACACCAATATGCTGCTGGTGCCGCAGTTCTTTGGGCATGGATATCTGGTCATTGAAGACTCGGTGGTCAGCTATAAGTGCGCCGAAGTTTTCTATGGCGAAGGCGACTCTGGTATTATGTATAATGACCCGGATATTGGCATCGAGTGGCCTTTTGAGCTGATTGGCGGGAAAGAAAATCTGATTATCAGCGAGAAGGATTTGAACCTGATGAGCTTCCATGATTATACCAATAAAATTCTATAAAAGATGTAAGGAAGGGCGAGTAGTGTGGATATAAAAATATTGGTTTCGACGCATAAACCATACATTATGCCCAAAGATACCTCGATTTATTTGCCTATCCAAGTTGGATATGATGAAGTATCAGAACATTTTGGTTTTCAAGGCGACAATACAGGTGATAATATTTCATATAAACATAGGTTTTATTCTGATTTAAGTGCTATCTACTGGGGCTGGAAAAACCTAAATGTGGAATACATGGGTTCGTGTCACTACAGAAGATATTTTGTAAGCAAAAAACCTAAATATGATGATAACAAGTTTTTTAGATATATACTGAACCGGGAAGAACTGGAAAGATTGCTTAGCAAATGTCCAGTTATTGTTGCTAAGAAGAGAAATTATTATATTGAAAGCATAGAATCACATTTTAAACATACGCATGAATCCAGTGACTTTGACTTGTTGAGGGAGATTATTTCAGAGATTTCTCCTGAGTATGTCGCCTCTTTTGAAAAGGTCGCTAAAAGCACATCAGCGCATTTATTCAACACTTTCATTATGCGCAAGGATTATGTGGATTCATTTTGCTCCTTTATGTTTCCAATTTTGTTTGAAGTAGAAAAAAGAGTGGATTTTTCAACTCGTTCTGAATTTGAATCAAGAACATGTGGCTATTTGGCTGAATTTTTGTTGGATACATGGCTAATAAAGAATCATGTTTCTTATCAGGAAATTGAATTACGAGTGCTAGACGGAGAGAATAAACTAAGAAAAATGATCGCAATGCTTCGCTCCAAGGCACTGGGAGAAAAATATGAGAAGAGCTTCTGATAGAAAAATGCCAAGAATTGCGTTTGTTTTTGCTGATTTATCTTATGGCGGGAGCAATTTGCAAACAGTAAAGATTATACAGCATTCTAGCGCAATGAACAATTGCATTGTTATTACATTGACAGATGCAGAGGATGAAAAAATACTCGAAAATAAGCTAAAGGATATTGGAATTGAACCGATTCATATGCGGTTTAACAGATATAGTTTTTTTCCTGAAATCAGCAGATTGCGGAAAGTGGTAGCCGAAAATAATTGTCAGCTAGTTAGTAGCAATGGACTTCGCTCGGACATGGCCTGTCACTATGCTTTTCGGAAAACAAATATTCCACATGTCGTTGTATTGCATAATTATCTGCGCGAGGATGCATTTCTGCGGATGAGTAAGCCAAAGGCAATGCTGGCAACAAAAATGCAAACGCACATTCTACATAAAAGCAAGTATGTGATTGCGTGTTCTAAAACATTGCAAAAACAGACTGAAAGAGATATCAGGGGACTGAATGTCACGGCAATCCAAAACGGAATTGATTTAAATGATTATCCGGTATTAGATAAAAAAAGCCTTCGGATGCAATATGGATATCCAAAAGATGCCTTGATTTTTATCAGTACCGGAAGCATGACGCTAAGAAAACGAATCCCGGAAACAGTAGATGCGTTTATTCGCGCAAATATACCGAATGCCTATCTGTTGATGGTAGGAAATGGACCGTATCTTGAAGAATATAAGAAGAAGTATGCAAAGAGTAAAGCTGTTACGTTTCTTGGTAGAAGAAGCGATATCAAGGAGCTACTAAATATAGCGGATGTTTTCGTGTCTTCCAGCGAAAGCGAGGGATTGCCGCTAGCTGTTCTGGAAGCGATATCCACCGGAAATTATCTGTGCCTATCGGACATTCCTCAGCATCAAGAGGTGTTGGGAGAATTCGCAGATGCGGGGAAGACATATCAACTGGGGAGTGTTGAAGATCTTGCAGCGTTGCTCCGCAGCGCACCTGATATTCTAAAAAATAGATTCCCCGCTTCTTTGAATGGTACAAATTTTGATATTCGTACTATGGGAGAGGCTTACAAAAATTACTATAGTTCCATATAAAAAGAAAGCGGTGAAAGCAGATGCCTAAAACGATTCGAATTTATTTTTTACATAAAGCAATTCTCACGTTGGAGGATTCAGTTAAGTATCTTGGATTGGATACACAGAAGTATAACTTTGTTTGGGATTCGGAAAGCCCGGATTATTTATTTGTAAGCGAGCATATTTATTTGAAAAAAAAGATCTATAAAAGATTTTTGAGTATGTTAAAGCCTGGAACGATTACGATATACTGTGCCGGCGAGTGCATTGAGCCAGATCTCAATCTGTTTGATTACGCGATTGTTTTTGATCGGAATCTTCGCTCAGCAGATCGCATTGCGCGTATGCCTGCCATGTATTTCCATAAAGCATCTGTTCTAGAAAAGGAAAACAGTATCCACACCGTTGAGGAAGCAAAAGAAGAACTGAGATCTAAGAAAGAATTCTGCAATTTTCTTTATTCTAATGGGCGAGCACATCCGATTAGAGATCAGCTTTTCTATGCGATTTCGGAGTACAAGCATGTAGATTCCCTTGGTGGTCATCTGAGAAATGTAGATGATATCGCGGGAAAACTCGGTGGATATGACTGGATGGCAGGAGGAATCAATATCAAAAAGCACTATCGCTTTTCTATTGCATCTGAAAATGCTACCTATGAGGGCTATGTGACGGAGAAACTTCTCACAAGCCTTCAGGCGCATACGGTTCCTATCTACTGGGGAGATCCCGGCGTTAAGCAGGAATTCAATGAAAAAGCATTTATCTATGTGAATGAGTGCGCTTCCCTTACAGAGGTTGTGGAGAAGGTAAAGCAAGTTGAAGAAAACGAAGAATTGTGGTGTCGAATGATTGCGGAACCCTGGCAGACAGAAGAACAAATCGAGCGGCAGGAAAAAGAAATGGAAGAGTATCGGTCATTTATTTCCAATATTTTCGATCAGGATATCAAAAAAGCCGTCAGAAGAGCACAGGGAACGTATCCGGAAGAGTACCGTAAGTGGTACAGACAGGGGTTCTATATGACTCCTGATGAAATCCTGTATAGAATCGGGAGAAAACTGCAGAGACACAGTTGACTGGATAAGATTAGCTATTAAAGTAAAGGGGAGTGGCGAACATAAATCGTCTGCTATTTGTTGTGTCACAGTTATCCACTGGGGGCGCAGAGAGAGTAATTTCAATACTTGCTAATAATTTTGCTTTACGCGGATATGAGGTCCATCTTGTTACATTTTTGGATGTCCCTGATGCTTATATATTGGACAGCAGAATAATACATAGGAGAATTCCGCAGTGTGAAGGAAATCGTGCTATACAGCATTTAATGCGGATGAAATGGATTCGCGAATACATACGAAAGAATTGTATTGATGCATATATAACGTTTGAGCATTATTACGGATGGACATGCGCATTTAAAAATTGTGAAAACTATATAACCTCGATGAGAAATGATCCCACGCATGATAAATTGTCATTTGTGGAAAGAATTTTGCGAAAAGTTAATTTTGAAAATGCAAAAGCAGTGGTTTTTCAAACTACTGAAATTAAGGAGTATTTTTCATCAAGAGTTCAAAAACATGCATATGTTATTAAAAATCCATTACCTAATAATATCCCGTATAGCGATTCTACAAGAGAAAAGAGAATTGTTGCTGTTTCAAGACTAGAGCAACAAAAGAACATTCCAATGTTACTCAAGGCATTAAGAATTGTTGTTGACATCCATCCGGAGGTAATTCTGGAAATTTACGGTGATGGTTCCGAAAAAAAGAGAATCGAACAATTAATTAGAGAACTTAATCTTGAGAAAAATGTACAACTCAAAGGATTCTGCAATAATGTTGATGAAAGAATTGTAAATGCATATATGTACGTATGCACATCCAATTATGAAGGTTTATCGAATGCGCTATTAGAAAGTATGGCGATGGGATTGGCAATAGTTTCTACTGATTCATCTGGCGGTGGTGCGAGAGAAGTTATTCAAGATGGGATTAATGGATATTTGGTGCCAGTTAATGATGAAGTGCAGCTGTCAGAGAAAATTATCAAACTAATTGAGAATCCCGAAATGGCTGTTGCTATGGGCCAAAAGGCTATGGAAATTCGTGATGAATTATGCGAAGCAACTGTATGTGATGAATGGGAAAAAATTATAAACCAAGAGAATAAGTAAAATATGTTCGACTGAATATTATTGATTGTGATATTACTCTAGGCTCTTGAGAAGAAAATCTTGCTATAGGAGGTGTTGTAATTGTGCACCTACGTATTCATATAAAGGAGACGTTGACAAAGCTCTTTATCATATCTTTTGGATTAAGTCGTTTGCTGTTTTACAAAGACGCGGAATGGTCTGAGTATTTTGGCTTTTTTTCAATGGCACCTACTCCGGGGACCATCGATCAGTTATTGCTGGCATTCTCTGCAGTTTTGGGAGTAATTTTGTCGGCAGTATGTTTTGCGGATTACCTGAAAAAGTGCAATAAATTTAAACTATCTGGGGCAATTATATGCATGCTAATCATTTTCTTTATTTTTATTTATTGGACGCTAGACTTTCTGGAACGAAATCCTCTGACCCTCTTATGGGTCGGCAATTTTACCCCTCTAACGTTGTTGTTTGGCGGCATACTATTTGCGGGATATGATGAAAAATTAATGTATAGCATTTCCAAATTTTCAAAATATGTAGCAATAGTATTCTTGGGCTTGTCGCTGTATCATACGGTCGAATTTTATATTGCTATGGGAAGAGTCGGAATAAGATATGGAAATAGCAATATTATGTCTTTCTTCATCTATGGATTTTATGCGCTCACATTGTTTGTATATGGAAATAAGGAATTTGAGTTTTGCAAAAATAATAAATTGATTTTTTCCTTGACCATATTGGCAGCGATAGTTGCAATTGCAAGCGTCAGCCGGGGGTGGATTATTCAGTCATTAATCCTGCTTCTATATGCCTATTTGGGAAAAGATTCCAATGGGAAAAAATATAATAGCCGATTTATGACAAGAATAATTGCCATAATTTGCATCATAGGGGTATTAGTGATTGCACTACTTCAATTAGCGCCTAATATTGCATCTACGTTGGTTGGCAGATTAAATGCGGATACACGGAGTACTCAGTTGTACGAATTTTTTTCGCAAATGGATGCTAGAAAGTTTTTTTGTGGGCAAGGCTATGATGCTACATATCTAGAAACCGCTCATGGGATTTACAACTATGTAGATAATCAGATATTGATGATGCTATTCCGATACGGCTTGCTGCCAACAATCATGTATCTCTGCGTTGGGCTGAAAGCCGTGTATGGCTTTTTTAAATACAAAATCGGATATGGATTTGCTGCAATGATGTGGCTGGCAGCTCTTAATGGACTTGCAATTTATATAACCTATGGAATCGATATCCAAAATCTGTTCATAATGCTTGTAATTGGAAGAGCTCTAGCGTTGATTGATAGAAAAAGGCATGAAGCGGTTAACCGTATATTCACAAAATATGACCATACTTTGCAGTGTTTGGTAGATTGAAACAGAAAGTGACAATAGCATGGATGACAAAAGAACTCTGAAACAAAGCGTTTTTTCCGGACTCATTTGGACGTTTGGCGAGAGAATAATAGCACAGGGAATATCCTTTATTTTGAGCATAATTCTGGCGCGACTTTTGTTGCCGGAGGAATATGGAATCATTGCAATCGTACTAGTATTTATTAACCTGGCGAATGTTTTTGTATCTAACGGCTTTGGGGAGGCTCTTGTTCAAAAGAAAAATGCAGACAATACTGATTTTTCCACCGCTTTTTATTGCAGCTTGGCTGTTGCTGTTGTACTGTATGTTGCTTTGTTTTTGGCAGCGCCACGCATTGCAAAAATATATCGCTATAATGATCTGATTCCGGTTTTACGTGTATTGTCGTTGAAAATAATCATTTCATCTGTCAGTACAATACAGCACGCATATGTTTCTCGAAAAATGATATTTAAGCGTTTTTTCTTTTCAACGATTGGTGGAACGTTGGTTTCTGCCGTTGTGGGAATTGGAATGGCGTACGCGGGGCTTGGTGTCTGGGCGCTTGTGGCCCAGTATCTTGTAAATACGGTTATTGACACGGTTATTCTCTTTATTACGATTCCATGGAGGCCAAGCCTGTCTTTCTCAACTCAAGCAGCCAAAAGAATTGTCTCCTATGGTTGGAAAATAACTGCTTCCGCATTGATCAATACGGGATATAGTGAATTACGTAATTTGGTAATTGGAGGATTCTACACAACAACGGATCTGGCATTTTATAATCGAGGAAATCAGTTTCCATCGTTGGTAATTACAAATATTGATACCGCAATTGGCAAAGTGGTATTCCCTGCAATGGCCCAGTCTAATGATGATAAAATAAGATTGAAAGCTGTCAGTAGACGGGCGTTGAAAACAACGTCATATCTGATTTTTCCGCTTTTAATTGGCCTGATGGTGATTGCGCGTCCGTTGGTTATGATCCTCTTAACGGAAAAGTGGGAACCATGCATCTTTTTCCTGCAGGTGGGATGTATATATTTTATGTGTCAGCCGATTCAAACTACAAATTGGCAGATCATTAAAGCGGTTGGAAGAAGTGATTTGTGCTTTAAATTAGAGGTGCTGAAAAAGGCAATTGGTATTTCAATGCTAATAGTGTCGATTGCTTTTGGCGTGAAAGCAATCGCAGTCATGTCTGCAATATTTGGTGTTATCTCAATGATTATTAATATGGTGCCAAATGGAAAACTCATCAACTATACCGTGAAGGAGCAGATGCTGGATTTCCTTCCGGCGTTGACTATTTCCATACTTATGGGTATTTTGGTACATGCCGTTACACTGTTGGAGTTTAATCCAATCTTAACGCTTGTATTACAGTTATTTGTTGGAATACTTACATATATTGGAAGTTCAATTATTTTTAAAATAGACAGTTTCGTGTATCTGCTGGACACAATCAAAGGCTTCTCAAAGAAAGGAAAATGCTAATATGCGGACTATAGGGAGGATAAAGATCAGGGGAATAATTGAGTGGAGTAAGCTGGTTCTTCCAATAAAAAAAGCTGCCCTTATGATTAATGGCGTTGAATTTGGAAAAAATCTGATGATTAGAGGAAAGCTGAAAGTATATAATCAAGGAGAAATTAAGCTAGGGAATAATGTGACAATCAATTCCGCAGATTGGGCAAATCCGGTTGGTGGATGGAATCATACCTATTTTCAAGTCGGGGGGGGGCACTCTCTTGATTGGTGACGGGGTCGGAATTTCCAATTCTGCTATAACTTGCTGGGAGCATGTTGAAATAGGGAATAATGTTCTAATTGGTTCTGGGGTCAGAATATATGATACGGATTTCCATCCTTTGGAGAGCAGATATCGATATGGCGAAGAAAAGGATGGGAGTAAGATGATGAATAAACCGGTTTATATAGAAGATGGCGCTTTTATTGGTGCAGGAAGCATTATCCTAAAAGGCGTCCGAATTGGGAAGAACAGCATTGTCGGTGCTGGATCTGTAGTAGCAAAGTCAATCCCAGAAGGTGAAATTTGGGCGGGCAATCCAGCGAAAAAAGTTAGAGAAAGCCAATAGAGGTGAAACGAATGAAACAAGAATGCAAAAGATTGTTTATTTTGTCTAGTGGTTATTATCCGAGAGGTGGAGCTACAGCAAACTATTTGCAGTATCTGGCGATGTCAGCGAAAGAAGCTGGTTACCATCCTACAATTATAGCACAAATAAATCCTGAATTTTCAAAGGAATTAGAAGTTCATGATAGCACGTATCAGGGGATAAAGATTTTAGGGCTTACTGCAAGTAAAAACAAGATACTTCGGCATATCTCAGCCAAACGAGATATGATTGAACAAAAGGAAGCAATTCTGGTTCGTGAAAATATTGGAAATAAGGATATTGTGTATGTTTCAGGAGCGAATAAGGATGCTTTTGAACATTTACTGAGGCTTCGGAAAAAATATCACTTTAAGTTGACAGCGGGAGTCCTGGAATTATTCGAAGAGAAAGATTTTGAATGCAGATTTCGTCATTATTATTATCAGCGATATTGGTATGCTAATTCGATGCTGATTCCTAAATGCGACATGGTATTTCCAATTAGCACTTTTATAAAAGACTTTTATGAGTCAAAGGGTACAAGCACATTTATTATTCCACCTTTGACAGAGGTGCGCGCTGAAACATCTAAGGTGCAGCTGCCATACAAATTTATTCTTCCTGCAAACGGAAAAATGAAGGATAACTTGGAGTCAATGATTTGCGCATTCCTGAATTTGTCAGATCAAGAATTATCTTGTGTTGAGTTACATCTTTGTGGCATTAGTGAAGAAAAACTTAGATCAGTGGTAAATAAGCAAGACTGGAATCGTCTTGAAAAAATTGTTATTATACATAAATGGATGAAGTACGATGAATTAGAAAAATTGTATAAGGAGATGCATTATCTGTTATTGGCACGTGATATATGTCAGATGAATTTGGCAAATTTTCCAAGTAAAGTACCTGAAACGATGGCGTATGGTATTGTTCCGATTGCCTCCCGTGTTGGGGACTATACAGAATTATATTTGCGCGATAGAGAAAATAGTTTTATTATTGAAGGCTCTAAGGTTGAACAGGTGACAGAAGCGATTCGTAAAGCAATTTCTGTCTCCTATGATGAATATAAAAATATGTCTAAGGCGGCCAGAAGATGTGTTTATAAATGTTTTGATTATCGGACATTTTCTGTACAGTTGAAAGATGTGCTCGATTCACTATAAGAATTTTTAGTAGGTATAAGTCGTCAGAAGAAATCATATGTTAGGAAATATGCCGGTCTAAGTCTACTGCCATGGGGAGAAGAAAAAGAGATGGACGAACTATTTAACCCACAATCTTCTTCCGTAAGCTCCTCCCGAATCCTTTATACTCCATCAACTTTTGCAAGAACGTCGCTTTTACACCTACAAGAAGTAGGCTCCCTGCAAGCAATCCATCCACATACATCTACCCGAACCGACTTGGTTTCCTTTTTGTGCTTTGTGGTTCTATCTGGAAAGGGGAAACTGAAATACGAAGGTGTGGATTATGAACTGAGAGCAGGCGATTGCGTGTTCATCGACTGTCGGAAAGCGTACAGCCATTCTACATCCGATGATCTCTGGTCGCTCCAATGGTGCCACTTCTATGCACCATCCCTTCCGGCTGTGTATGAGAAATACAAGGAGCGTGGCGGTCGGCCTGTGTTTCACCCGGTGGATGTAAAACCGTTCACTATGCTTATGACAGATATCTACGATTTGGCATCATCTTCCGATTACATACGAGATATGCGAATCAATGAGAAGTTGGGAACTTTGCTCACACTGCTGATGGAGCAGTCCTGGCATCCAGAGAGTGTGACAGTAAGCCGGAAGAGAATGGAACTGGCAGCTGTGAAGGAGTATCTGGACGAGCATTATACGGAGAAAATCGCATTGGATTACCTGTCAGAACACTTCTTTATCAATAAGTTCTACTTATCCAAAATTTTTAGGGAAACGTACGGAACAACGGTTAACAACTACCTAATCTCAAAAAGGATCACAAGAGCGAAGCAGCTGCTTCGCTTCACAGATATGACTGTGGATGAGATCGGCGCTGCGGTAGGTATGGGCGATGCCAATTATTTTAGCCGTTTGTTTCACAAGGTGGAGGGAATCAGCCCCCGGGAATTTCGAAAACAGTGGTAACATCAAATGGAAAAACCAAGATAGTGCTAATATTCGCCAGTTTATGCGATTTATTTCTATTTGTTAGTTGCGTTACACTATAGGTGATTCGAAAACAAAGTCAATAAGGAAGGGTATATAAAATGAAAAAAGCACTCATCACCGGCATCACCGGTCAGGACGGTTCCTATCTGGCAGAGTTTCTGCTGGAAAAGGGCTATGAGGTTCACGGCATCGTCCGCCGCGCTTCCATCTCCAACACCGCTCGTATCGACCACCTGATCGAGAAGAACGCTATCACCCTGCACGACGGCGACCTGTCCG
>OLHA01000183.1_pt1 | contig 36025 bp, 36 predicted proteins | sample 1605961 | NCBI WGS metagenome assembly OLHA01 (sample SAMN03283288) | human gut metagenome | biome: human-associated habitat; material: feces | host: Homo sapiens | place: Peru | collected 2012
CCAAAATATCAAGAAGTTGCAACTCGTGTTTTAAGAAAGTCTTTGATTGATTTTGATAGAAAACACGGTTGGCGTGGGGCTGAAAAAAATATTGATTTGAATGACAAGGCTTGGCTTGAAGATGCAAATATTGTAAAGCAAATTGAAAAAAATAATAAAGAATTGTGGCAAGTCCTTCTTTCTCGTGAAGGGGCAATTTCTGGAATGGAAGATGATGGTTGGAAAAAAGCTATTGTTATAGATGTAGCAAAGGATAATGCCGAAATTGGACTTTCAAATGGAAATAAGGGTATTGTTCCACTTTCTGATGTGTTATGGGCAAAAAGTGTTGTTGATGGTAAAAAATCTGATGTTGCAATTTCTTCTGTTGCTCAAGTTTTGAAAGTTGGAGATATTATTTTTGTAAAACTTTCTGATGAAAAAAATAATATATATTTGAAAATTGAATTAAATAGAAACGAATCTATTAAAGATGATGACATTGTTGGTATTATTAGGGTTATGAATAATGATAAAGAGTTGTTTCAAACAAATGTATATGCTAGAGAAATTCAGAAAACTGATTATAAATGGTATCAAAAAATATCTAAATGGTGGAAAAATTTATGGTAAATAAAATATGGGGATTCTTTATAATATTTGGTTTAATTTTTTCATGTATAACTGGTAATTTAGATAGTATTAATTCTGAGATATTAAGTTGTGCTAAATTATCTTTGGATATGATTATTAAAATTTTGCCTGTTATGGCATTATGGTTAGGAATTATGAATATTGCATCAAAATCAGGTTTGTTAGCTAAATTTTCTTCTTTAATTTATCCGATTTTATCAAAAATTTTCCCAGAAATTCCTAAAAATCACGAATCTTTTAGTTATATTTCATCAAATATTATTGCTAATATGTTTGGACTTGGAAATGCTGCAACACCTTTTGGATTAAAGGCTATGAAGTCTTTGCAAGAATTAAATTCTAAAAAGAATGAGGCTACTAGAAGTATGATAACTTTTATGGTTATTAATACATGTGGCCTAACTCTTATTCCAACTACTGTTATAAGTCTTCGGATGATGTATAATAGTAATAATCCTACTAATATTATATTACCATGCATAATAGTTACATTTACGTCTTTATTTATTGGACTTATTATTGATAGATTACTTTTTAGGAGTCACAAATGATAGAAGTAATTTCAAACGCTATTATTCCAATAATAATTTTAATTGTAATTATTTATGGGATATATAAGCGCGTAAATATATATGATGTATTTATAGATGGAGCAAAGGAAAGTATTGACATGTCTTTTAATTTATTTCCATCTATGTTAGCAATGATTTTTGGTGTTAATATTTTTCTTAAAAGTGGAATTATTGAATGGTTATTTAATAATATACATATTTTTAATTTTCCAAATGAAATTTTACCAATGATAATTATGAGACCAATATCTGGTTCTTCTGCATTAGCAATTTTAACAAATATTTTTGCTAGTTTTGGACCTGACTCTTATATTGGAACATTAGGATCTATTTTACAAGGTTCTACGGATACCACATTTTACATTTTAACTGTTTATTTTGGATCCATTGGTATAAAAAAGACAAAATATGCACTTACAGCTGGAATTATGACTGATATTGTTTGTGTTATAGTTAGTATAATAATTATGAAAATTTTGTTTTAGAAATTTGACTATTTATTTTATAAAGTGTAATATTAGTGTTGGTGGTAAAATGAAAAAAGTTTTAATATGTATTTTTTCTATAATTTTATTTACTGGTTGTGGTAGTACAAAGTTAAAATGTGAAAAATATGAAAAAAATGCGGGTTATGATTATAGTGAAAGTTATGAACTTGTTTATGAAAAAAATCAAGAAAATTTAAAACAGATAAAAATTAAAACTAAATATAGTTTTAATGAGTTTTATACAAATGATGAAATAAATGAAGAATATTCGAAAGTTTTAAAGTATTGTGAATTTTATGAATCAGACGCTAATAATTCTATAAAATGTAAAGCTAATTTAAAGGGTACAAATTTGAATATTGATATAAATGTTAATGTAACAAAAATAAGCGATTCCCTATTTCAAGAATTGATATATGTTACAAAAAATGAAATAAATGAACTTGTTAGTGCAAGAAAAAAATTAGAGAATGTTGGATATAGTTGTAAATAATGAAAAAGCATTTGCTTTTTTTTGTTTGATAACGTATAATCTTTTTTAGGTGATTGAAGTGGAAAGATTGCAAAAAGTTATAGCTAATAGTGGATATTGTTCGAGAAGAAAAGCTGAAGAATTAATATGTAATGGTGAAGTTAAAGTTAATGGTAAAATTGTAACAGAGTTAGGAACCTGTGTAGATAAAAGTGACGCAATAACAGTTTCTGGTAAGTCTTTAACCTACGAACAAAAAGAATATATTTTATTAAATAAACCAAGAGGGGTTATCACTTCAACAAACGATGAAAAGGGTAGAAAAACAGTTCTTGATTTGATTGATACCGATAAAAGATTATATCCTGTTGGTAGGCTTGATTATGATACAACAGGAGCATTATTACTTACTAATGATGGTGAACTTGCAAATCTATTAATGCATCCTAAAAATAATATTGAAAAATTGTATATTGCTAAAGTAAATGGTTTTGTAGATAAAGATTCTTTAATTAAATTAGCAAAAGGTGTTTATATTGATAATTTTAAAACATCTAAAGCAAAAGTAAGATTAAAAAAATATGATAAAAAAACTAATACTTCTATAGTAGAAATTATTATTCATGAAGGTAAAAATCATCAAGTAAAAAAGATGTTTGAAGCGGTTGGATATGAGGTTTTAAAATTAAAAAGGGAAAGAATTTCTTTTTTAACGATTGATTCATTAAAATCTGGTGAATATCGTTATTTATCTTTAAAGGAAGTAAAAAAATTATATGGTGAAATAAAAAAATAAGCGTTTGCTTATTTTTCTTCACTTATGGCTTCTGTAGGACACCCTTCAATGGCGTCTTTAACCTCATCAATTAAATCTTCATCCATATTACTAAAATTAACTCCATCTTTTACTTGGGCAAGATCGTCGTCTCCAAATTCAAATACTTCATCTACTAAACCAACACAAGCACCACAACCTATACATTTTTCTTTATCTACTTTAACATTTTTCATAAATTTCCTCCTATAAAAAATTATAGATAAATAGTATTAAAAATGCAAGTAAATTATTTTAAAATTCAAAAAAATGTGATATCATTATAATAATGAGGTGGGATATATGCCTAGTAGAATGGAAAAATATTACCAAACTGATAATACTATAAATAGAAGAACAAATAAAAATAAAGATTTGTATAATGAAATTCATAATAATTTAGATTATAATAGTATTAGACCTGTTTCTAATGTAAATGAAATTAGTCCGGCAAAATTAACCGAAATATTAAATAACGAAAATAAAATAGAAACTAAAAATTATCAAATTAGGAATAGAAAAATAAATGTAGAAGAAAAAGAAAATAGTAGTTATGATATAAATGAAGCATTAGAAAAGGCTAAAAGTAGTAATATAATTAAAAGTGATTATCATAAATTAAAAGAGGAACAGCTTAACTTACTTAAAAAAATAGAATCTTATAAGGCTAGTAAGCAAGAACAAGATGAAAATTTAAATGAACTTTTAAATACTATTGCAAGTACTAAATTACTTAATGATTTAAATGATAGAGATTTGTCACTTGGTTTGTTAGACGATTTGAAGTCAAATAATGAAAATACAGTTGTTGGAGGAATTGATTCAATAAATAGGGTTATGCATGATATTCCTAAAGTAAAACTTGACGACTCTGAAAAAAATGAAATAGATAAATCTTTTTATACATCTAGTATGAATTTTAATGATGAAGATTTTGATGATATAAAAGAAATTAAAAATAAATTAAAGAAAAATAATTCTTTAATGAAAATTATGATAGTAGGAATAGTTTTAATTGTTATAATTGCTATAATTCTAATTCTAATTTTAATATAAAAAATTAAGTGATAAATAAAATTCACTTAATTTTTTTAATTACAATTATTGCCTAACTCTATTAATTTTTGTTTTACTGAATCATAATCTTCATCATATTCTAAGTTACTCTCAATTTGTTTATCTTTTTGGTATTTTGTTATCATTTCTAATGAAAATTCATTGTTGTCATCTATATAAGTAATGTCATATCCAGAATTTTCTGTTAAATATAATGAAAACATTTGTAATATTGAAATATATTTATCATAGTCTTCTCTTGAACTTTCATTTAATAGTTTTATTGTAATTTTATTAGAATCTTCTCTTAATTTTTTATTATGAAATTTTGCAGTGACAATTGTATCTATTTGTATATTATTTTGAATTTCATTTGTTGAACATACTAATGTTTCGGTTATAGTATCCGATTCATTTGTATTTTGTTTTGTTGTATCAAAAGAGGTTGTTTTATTAATGGATTCTGTGTTCTTAATTTCTTTACTTTTATTAAAGTTAATATCAACAATTTTTAGTAAAATAATAATTAAAAGTATTGAAATAATACTAAAAATAATTATTAATATTTTTTTTATATTTAACTTTTTTTTCGGTTCAATATACTTATATTTTTCTAGTGGATCTATGTTATTTTTGCTACTGTTATTATCTTCTTTTATTTCTACAAATGATTTGTTTGTTTCTTTTTCCATGATTTCACTTCCATATAGATTTTAACACATATATATATAAATGGCAATCTTGTTAGTTTGTACAAATTAAAAAAAAGTGTTAAACTATTTATGAATATTTTTAGAAATGGGTGTTAATTTTGATGGAAAATGTTGAAATTATAAAATTTGATCATGAGGGAAGGGGTATTTGCTATATTGATGGTAAAACTGTTTTTGTAGAAAATACCGTTCCTGGTGATATAGTAAATATTTGTATAAAAAAAAATAAAAAAAATTATTCGGTTGCAACTGTGTCAAAATTCGTTAAATATAGTTTAAATAGAATTAAACCAGAGTGTCCTTATTTTGATAAATGCGGTGGATGTGATTTGCAAAATATAAGTTATAGTGATCAACTTAAGTTTAAAGAAGAAAAGGTAAAAGAGATACTTGAAAGATTTGCTAATGTAGATAGAAGTAAGGTAAAGTCTATTTTAAATATATATGAAAATCAGTTCAATTATAGAAATAAATTAACTCTTCAAGTTGATAAAAAAATTGGTTTATATGGTAAAAATAGTTATGATTTAGTTCCAATTAATAATTGTTTAATTTCTAGTAAGAAAATAAATAAGATTTTATCTATAATTCAAGAAAATATTAATTTAGATAATATAGAACAAATTGTTATAAGAAATAGTTTTTATAATGATAATGTTATGATTATTTTTAAAGGTAATCATGTGAACTGTGATATAAAAAATATTCAGGATTTTGTTGATTCAATATATATAAATGAAAAAAATAATTATAAGTTAGTATATGGTTTAGAATATTTAGAAGAAAAAATAGGTGATTATATTTTTAAAATTTCTCCAGATTCATTTTTTCAAGTTAATACTATAATGTGTGAAAAATTATATAATAAAATAATAGAGTATGGTAATTTTAAAGGAAATGAAAATGTTTTAGATTTATATTGTGGTACAGGAACAATTGGTATATATATAAGTAAATATGTAAAAAATGTCGTTGGATATGAAATTAATAAATATGCGATTATGAATGCTCAAGACAATTTAAAAATAAATGATGTTTACAATGCTAGTTTTTATTGTGGCAGTAGTGAATTATCTTTTGAAAATATTACTAGTGATATTGATGTAATAATAGTTGACCCACCAAGAGGCGGATTAAATACAGAAACTATTCAAGGTATTATAAATGTAAAACCTTGTAAAGTTATTTACGTTTCCTGTGATCCAGTTACATTAGCTCGTGATTTAAAAGTAATTAGTGATTATTATAATGTAATTGAAGTTACTCCTGTCGATATGTTTCCGAATACTAAACACGTCGAAACAGTTTGTGTGCTGGAAAGAAAGTAAATTATGAAAGAAATGAATAATTTTGGATTTTTTCTAAAATTAAAAATGTATTCGTATTAACTAATATTTATAATTATGTGTAATTTGATAAAAATTTCAATTATTTTCATTTTGGAAATAGTTTAAAAAGATGGCGGTTGTAATAAAATTAGAATTTTACAGTTTAAATACTGTAATCGTTGTTAGTTATAGATTCAAATGAAACAACAACAAATTTAGAATTATGGTTCTAAACATATTAACGAGTATATAAAAGTTTTTTCTATATATGTAGAAAAATAAAAAAATCGTAAATTTTTTCTTGACTTTATAAAAAAATAAATTATTATATTATTCAAATGTTATTTATAGATTTACTTATTTATGTAATATTATAATTATTTGTATATAGCTTTATATAGTTTATTGTATTGGTTGGTGATTATATGAAAATTTTAATGATTGATGATGATATTCATAAAGCTAATAATTTATTGTATTGTTTTAGTGATGATGATATAAAATTATCAAATAATTTTATGGATGGTTTGGAAAAATTAATGGCTGAAAATTTTGAGTTATTAATTTTGGATATGAATTTTCCTATTACAGAAAATGGAAAAATTCATAAATTAGGTTTTGAATTCTTAAATGAAATGAAAAGAAAAAAGATGTTGATTCCGACAGTAATTTACTCTAGTGAATCTTATGATATAAGCAAATATAAAAATGTAATTGGTTATATTAAATATAATATGTTATCTGATGAAAGAGAAAATGTTAATAATTTAAAAAACAAGGTATTGACATTAAAAAAATAAAATATTATTAATAATATTTTATTTTTTTTGTTTTTTTGTTATAATAATTATAATAAGTGAGGGATTATTATGGATAATAAAGAAAACAAAGATTTGAATTATGATTTTGATTTTGAAAACCAAGTTACAAAAAAAGATGAAAAAGTACCCGATGCTACTGATGAGGTAGAAGTTTTAGATGATTCAACAGATTTAACTGATGTGAATGTTGAAAATAATAATACAGAAACTAATGATATAGAAAAATTAGAAGAAAATGTTGAAGAATTAACTGATGATAATTTAGATGAAACAAAAAATTCTGAAACAAATGTTAAAAAAATTAAAATTCTGAATAAAGAATTTAATTATGAAGATGTTATTTTAGTTTTAATGGGAATTGTCATAGTTGCAGCAATTTTCTTAATGCCTAAAATAATGAGTATGTTTAAATAAAAAAATATAACAAATTGTGTTATATTTTTTTGACTCATTAATGAGTAAATTTCACTTTGGTACCAACCAAGGGACTTGAACCCTCATGATATTGCTATCGGTGGATTTTGAGTCCACTGCGTCTACCATTCCGCCAGGTTGGCAAATACAAATAGATTATATCATAATCTATTTTAGTTAATCAATATTTTTTTTAATTTTCTTTATATCTTGTTTGAAATAAATCTTCTTCTTTTTTTTCTATTTCATTTGGTATATCAAGTGCTGGTAATTCACTGATACTTGATAGTCCAAAATAATCTAAAAAGTGTGGTGTTGTTGAATATAAAATTGGTTTTCCTGGTAAGTCTGATCTACCACAATCTTGAATTAAATCTTTTATTAGTAATTTTCTTATTATATGTGCACTACTAACTCCTCTAATTTCATCAATTTGATTTCTTGTTATTGGTTGATTATATGCAATTATTGCTAATGTTTCTAATGCTGCTTCACTTAATTCACTTGAAACTTCATTTTTTAACATTTTTTCAAAATATGTTTTATGTTCTTTTTTTGTTGTTAATTTAAAGGAACCTCCTAAAAGTTCTAATTTAATTCCTCTTTCATTTGATTTATATTCTTCATTTAATTTGCGTATTAATTCTTTACCAGTATTGTCATCAACATCTAATATTTCCTTTATTTCTTCAAATGTTAATCCATCACTACCAGCTAGAAATAGTAATCCTTCTAAAACTGCTTTTAAATTCATGCTTTCACCTCATTATTTTTTAGTACAATATTTTTAAAATTTGTATCTTGTTCTATAATTATTTCACTTTTCTTTGCTAAATCTAGTATAGATAAGAAAGTAATAACGAAATATTCTTTTGTTATTATATCAAATAATTCGATAAAATTAATTATGTTTTTTTTTCTTAATATGTTTTTAATTTCCTTATTTCTTTTTTCAATTGAATACTCTTTTTTAGTAACAGTAGTTTTAAGTGGCTCATTATCTTTTTGTTCATTTAAAAAGTTATTGAATGCATTTAGTAAAACTTGTACATCTGAACTTTCGTTGCTTATTTTTTCTTTTTCTAGGTAATTTAAATTTTCTGGTGACTTTGTGTATATGGTATTTCTTTCATTATTAAGTTCTTTTAATTGTGGAATTATACCTTTGTATTTATTGTATTCAATTAATTTATTAATTAAATTTTCTTTAATATCAGTTTCTTCATCAATGTTTTTTTCTTGTTTTGGAAGAAGCATTTTTGATTTTATTTCTATTAATTCCGCAGCCATTATTAGATATTCACTTGCAATATTTAAATTTAAATTTTGCTCTTTTTCTATAAAATTTAAATATTGTTCAGTAATTTCAACAATGTTAATATCACAAATATTAATGTTTGATTCTTTAATAAGGTGTAATAATAAATCAAGTGGTCCTTCAAAATCGTTTATAGTAAATTTGTACCCCATATTGTCACTCCATTGTTTTAATTATATCACGTATAATGATATTCGCAAATTATATTCTTGTATTTTTTTTTATTTTTGTTTATACTTTTATTGAATGTGAGGAACTTTATGAAAAGATTTATGGTACGGGATGAAGAATTTATTTGTGAAAATTGTGGTAAAAATGTAACAAAGTTAGAATATACATCGAGAGATCATTGCCCATATTGTTTATATTCAAAACATGTTGATATTAATCCAGGTGACAGACTTAATGAATGTAAGGGATTATTGATACCAGTTGGAATAGAAAAGTTTAAAAATAGTTATAAAATAATATATAAATGTCAGAAATGTAATTCTATTCATAAAAATATTATGGCTAGTGATGATGATTATGAAAAAATCATTGTTTTAAGTAAAAACATAAGATATTAAATTCTAATAGTTAATAATCTTTTTAATTATGAAATAAAAAAATAAGGGGATTTTACTAAAAAAAATAGTTAAATTTTCTTTTTTTTTTATATTTTTGTGTTATACTAATTATATAATAGTGAGAGTAGGGTGATAGCGTGATACTTAGAAAACCATATAAAATCTTAATAAAAAATTTTAAATTGATTCATTTAATTCTGACTATTTTAATGGTTTATATTGTGTATAGATTTAGTCGTATTATAAATTTTTTTGATGTAGCTATTTCTACGTATACTGGAATATTATCAACTAATCCCACTAATGCTTTATTTGATATATATATATATTTGTCTATATTTTTGGTTATTTTACTATCTATTGTGATTATTTTTTTGCTTTTTATGAAAAAGAAATCAATAAAACTTTATATTGGTACCATTATAATTTATATTGCTTCATTTGCTTTGATTGCTTATGCTTATAATATTGTTGGTAATATGGAAGTTAAGATTGTTGATGTAAAAATTTTACGTAATATAAGAGATTTTTTAACAGTTATTTCTTTCATACAAATTATTGAAATTATTTTGTATGGTATTAGAGCTTTGGGTTTTGATATCAAAAAATTTAATTTTAAAGAAGATTTAAAGGAATTTGATATAGTTGATAGCGATAATGAGGAATTTGAGTTTGATGTTAATGTCGACTTCAGCAAAGCAAAAAGAAACGTTAATAAGGGAAAGAGATTTTTAAGATATTTTTATTATGAAAACCGCTATTTATTTTTCTTTATAAGTTCTATTTGCATTTGTGTGTTATGTTTGATTTTTTATTTGAGTTTAGGTGTATACAATAAAAAATATACGCAGACTGATTTTTTTACCACAAGTGATTTTACTATGTCTATTAGTAATGCCTATGTTACTAATTTAGATTATAAAAGTAAAGTTATTTCTAACAATAAATACTTTATTATTTTAGAGGTAAATTTAAAAACAAATGGTTCTAGAGAAAAGCAGATTAATATAGCTAAACCAGAACTTATTATTGGTTATAATAAATACCATCATAATTCTTTATATGCTGATCAATTTATCGACATTGGAAATGTTTATAACAGTCAGTATATTGGTTCTGATTTTGTTAAATATTTACTTGTTTATCCAATTGATAAGAGTGATTTGAATAAACAAATGACTTTTAGATATGTTGATAATACATCAATTACAAGTACAGAGGCAAAAACAATTAATGTCGAAATAAATCCTAGAAATTTAGATGAGGTTAAAGATACAAAAATATATAGTTTGGGCGATACTATTGATTTTTCAGATAGTGTACTTCAAGATACGAAACTTACTATTGATTTTTCAGATGTTTTAAGTCAATATTCTTTGAATTATAATTTTTGTGTTTCTACAGATGAATGTTATAATTCAGTTGAAATTTTAAAACCGGCTATTATTAATAATTATGATAAAACCCTTGTAAAATTAAATGGTTTAATCGAATGGTCACAAAATAGTGCTAAAGAAAAAACTACAGATTTATTTAAATTTATGAGTTTATATGGTAGTTTTAAATATACAATTAATGGTCAAGAAAAAAGTGATATGACTGCTTTAAAACAAGTTAAATCGGTTAGGATAAATGAAGATAATATATATTATATCGAAGCAATTAAAGAAATAGAGAGTGCTAGTGAAATTTCTATTGTATTTAAAGTTCGTGATTATATCTATATTTATAAAATTAGATAAATTGTAAAGTGTTGTCAATTTCTGTTGATTTTCAAAAAAAAATATACTATAATTGAGGTGAGAAAATGATAAATAGGAGATTTTTGTATTTTTTTGTGCTTATTGTCTTATTAGTTAAACCTATTAATATAAAAGCTTCTTGTACAATTCAAGAAAAAGCAAAATTGAAACAAATTGTTTCAAATATTAATATTAGTTATGATTATGTAATTCAAAATAATAGGGCAAGTTTTTCACTAAGATTTAATAATGTCAATTCTCAAATCTATTTTAAAGATGAATTCGGTAATTTATATTATGGAAATGATTTGGGGGAGGTAATTTTATATAATTATCCTGCTGGTAATAGTTATACATTTGATTTTTATGGTGTAAATGCTTGTGACTATGATAGTGTAGGAAAGCTTTATGCAACATTACCTAGCTACAATCCATATTATATGTTAAGTGTTTGCGACGATGCTAAAGAATATAGTTTATGTCAAAAATGGGTATCACATTCTTTAAGTAGAAACGAATTTATAAAAAATGTTAATAATTATAAAAATAGTATAAATGAAAATCCAGATGATAATGTTGTAGATAAAGATATAAGTATAATAGATTTTGTTTTAAATTTTATTAGAATGTATGGAGTTTATATTTTGATAGTTATTACTATTTCTATTGTAACTATTAAATATATTAGATATAAAAAAGATAGTTTTGGATTTTAAAATAGAAAGGAATATTAAAATGAAAAAAATATTAATAGCAGTAAATTTGATTCTTGTTACGTTAATTGTAAGCGGATGTGGATGCAGCAAAAAAGAAAAAGTTCTTGAGTGTAGTAGTAATCGTGAAAATTATGCAATAAGTTTATACTTTAAAGCTGATTCGAATAATAAGATAACTTATTTTGAAAAAAAAGAACAAATTTCAAATTATAATCCTGATTTACTAGAAAATTATAAAAATAATTTGATTTTTTTAAAAAATTGGGATGATTCCATTGATTTTTATGATTATGAATATGAAATAAATGATGATGTGATTTCAACTGATTTGAAAATAGATTTTTCAAAGGTAAATCATGATGATCTTTTGTCAGCTCCTGGATTGTATTCGAAATATTATGATTATGAAAAAAAGTATTTTGATTTAAACAAGGCTATTGAGATTTATAAAAGTGACTCTGATTATGAAAATTTACAATGCAAATAAAAATGGTAGGTGAAAAGATGAAAAAAATTAATATATTTTTAATTACTATATTTACACTTTTTGTGGCATTATCTAATGTGTCTGCAGATGATTCAAATTTGAATGCAGGGTCAGCTGGAACTTGGACTCCAAGTGATGGTTCTAAAAGTTTTTCAAGTGGAATTACAAGTGAACAAACTGGCTTAAGGCTAACTGTAGTTGATGAAAATGGAAATAAAATAAGTCAAAATGTTGTGGATTATTGGTCAAATGGTGTTCCAACTAATGCGAAAATGCTTGCTGGCTCAAGTTATAAAACAAATATTGTTAATAATCATACATTATCATTTAAGTTAATTAACTATAATGGATATGTGCAAGGTAATCAAATTAATATTGGTGGTGCATCATCTGCAACTTGGGAAGCAAAACACCAATATATTGAAAATTTGATAGACGGAATTGAAAAAGGAAATAGTTGTAAAAATCCTGCCTTTTTAGATGAACTAGGCTATGATTTGTGTGCAGCTTTAGCAAATGATTGTGATGCCTTAGAAAAAATATATATATTGATTGAACCATTAAATACATTTCATCTTATAGAAGATCATAATCAAAAATTTGTTATGTCTGGAACAGAATATTCATTTTTCTTGAAACGTTTTGCAAACCTACCAGATGGCGTAAACATAATTCGAAATCAAATTGGTGGAAATTTATGGAGAGATTTAGTTAATATGCGTTTATCCTGCTTTTCAGATAATGATGATTGTACATGGAATTTAAAAAGTGGTTCTTCAAAGTATGCATATCTAAATAGTTCTGTAGGTGAAAATGCGTGCGAGGGTGGTAATTGTGGAAACCTTAATTATCACGATGGAACTTGGCGTGACGCAAATGGAAATGTGTATGGAACTTCTATGCATTTGGTGTGGCTTGGAAGATTAGCAAAAAAATGTGAAACACCTAAATGTTGTGTTCCTTGTGATCCAGATGATAATGTTTGTATAAAAAATGCGGGTGAAAACTATAATCCGGATGATCCTTATTGTTGTTATGAAGAATCATCGATAAGTGATGGCGGTGTTTGCGTTCCTATAAAAGATTATTGGAAGAACCATGACAAACCTGGATATTGTAAGCAATGTGTTCCACATCCAAGCAATAATTATTGTTGTGATGAACCTGGCTTTTGTGATAAGGAAGAAAACAAGGAAATTTGTGATAAATATTGTAGCAATAAATGTAAACCTTCAAAAATAACTGCTAATGCCTCTTGTGATACTGCTAATTGTGATGATAGTTCAAGCAATGTATCTACATTTAAAGATCCTATTTTTAACTCAGAAAGCAGTTCTTTAGCTAAAGTAATTGGCAATGAAGGAGATATGAATATATTTCTTACAGAAGAAGAGTTGAACAAAATAGCTCTTGACGATAAAGATAATAGTTTTATGGCTGTTGCACAGCAAGGTGAAACCTATAAAACAAAAATTAATCAATATTGTGATTTATATTGTCAAGAAAAGGTAATAATTACATTACCAAATTTTTACCCTGCTGCTAATGCTGGAAGATATTTTCAGTGGTATGTACAAGGTGAAGATAATAGTAACAAATATGGTGGTCCTTTAATTAAACAAGAAGTTGTTAAAATTTGTGCCGAAGATATAAAGTTTGACGAATTTTTAAAGGAATACTATAATTGGATGATCAGTATTCAAAGTCAAGTTGATACATATACTAATTATAATATGATTTGTGAAAAATATCCTGAAGCTGTTTATAATTTTGAAGATGCTTTTGGAGGAGATACATCTGCTGATAAATATTGTGATTTTAATTATAATTGTGAACTTAGAAAAAATATTCCAACTTGTAATTTTATGTCATGTAATAAAGATAATTTAGAACAATGTACTGCTGCAAATCAAAAATGCGCTGCTGAATGGGAAGAATATAGAATTTTAGTAATAAAATTGGAGCAAATTAGAGAAGAATGTAAGAATGGTACAAATTCTTATAAAAATCAATTGCAACAGATTCATAATGACTTTATAAACACTAACCATAGTTTTGTTCAATCATATGAAACATTTATGCAATGTTTTGATTCTAGTCTTGGTACTGATATTTCCTCTGATCTATCTTTTGAATTGAATTTGTCAGGTATGGGAAAATATTATTCTTCTAAAGATTTCACTCATTTAGTTGAATCTTCAAATGAAATAGCACCATCATCCGCTATATGTGTAGATGACAATGATGATTGTGATAATAATAATTTCTATTCATTTAATCCAAATTTAATTCCAAATTATAATAATGATGATAAGAACAAAATGTCTTGTAGAATGGACAATTGGTCATCAACTAATTTAATTTATAAGGGTTATGAGTATACATGTACTGAGACAAGTAGTTCACAAAATTCTTCGACTTCAAATTCAAATAATCAAAATAGTATTATTGGTTCTAAATCTGCGGATTTAAATGGTGATGGGATTGTTTCTTTACAAGAACAATGTGAACTTGGAAGAAATAGTTGTAAAAGTTATTTCTTAAGGGAACAGAGTTCTGGAGGTATTAGGTATACTTGCAATAGTGCAGAGGATGGTAAAACATTATCTACTGGTGAGACATTAAGATATAGTCCTACAAAATGCTCAGAAATTAATCAAAAATGTGATGTTGAATATGGATTTGATGAAGCATGTAGTTCTTTACCTAATGATCAAAGAGCAAGTTATGGCAATTTTACATGTAGTTTAACAGGAAAGTCGAGAAGAAATTCTGTTCCAAACTTTGTTGAGGGAAGAGAAATTGATTATAGAAATTTTCCTCTTACTATAACTGATTTTAATTCTTTAAATACATCAAATGAAACTAATGGATGGACAATTTCAGAAACTGCTTCTGATTATAATAAGGAAAACATCAATTGGTTCAAGACATTTAGATTATTAATTCAATCTAAAACTGATTCTTATGTTTTAAATGATACTGTTAATGCATGTGTATGTAATGATGGTACGGTTAGTAATTTAATAACTGCAGATGAAGCAAGAAAAGAAGGTCTTAATGTATCAGCTGGTGCAGACTACATTTGTAATTGTCCTGTATCAACGTCAGATAGTTATGCTTCTGAAACAAAAATTGTTAATCAAGCTTTCTCTGAAAGAACGGATACTTGGGGTGTTTGCAAATATTCTGGTTACACAACTGTTTCTGAAGGAGGCAATTATTCTGTAAAATATTCTGCTGGAAGTGGTAAATATTCATTATCAATAAGTTATTGGAATATCGGAAGTCTTGATTCAGATGGAAAATCACATTTTTCTAATTTAGATGATTTTTGTAGAAAAAATTGTGATGGTGAAAAATGTTATTATGCTGGTGAGTATTGTAAATTAATTATTGGTAATGCTTTAATGAATGATAGTTGGTCAAAAGAAAATACAAATTGGTGGGATTTGAGTGCAAGCTATTATGTTTGTAAGGCTGGTTCTTGTGAACCACCAGAACCAACATGTCCAAGCGGTGATTGTGTTGAACCTCCTGTTTGTCCAAATGGTAGTTGCAACACTGATGGTTTTCCAACTGATGATTGTGAAAATGGAAAGTGTACCACTCCAAGTGGTTTAGCTCTTATTTATCGTAGTGTTGATTTAGATAATCCTTTTGGAGATAGACAAGCTGGTGAAAATTGGACTGCTGGAAGTGTGGATAGTGTTATTTCAAATAATCGTGGAGTAAGTGGCAGTGCATTGTATTCATCTGATATAAATCCTTTATATTCATTTAAACTTACACCGGATGTTGTTAAACAAATTAGAGCATTTAATAGTGCATATGGAAGAGATTATGCATCAAGTTCTACAATTGCTTATCCAAATGATATGATGAATGCAACTGATGAAAATGGAAATAATGTTTATAATAAAGGTATTAGTCAGGTTTTAAATAATGAATTACTTGCAATATTTGAAACTGCTGCTGCAAATAATAATAGTTCTTTGGATGAATGGTTCTCTGTACCTTTACTTCAAAGTTGTGATGATTGGTATAAATTAGAGGATAGTGGTCATTCATATTGTGAACAAATTGGTGATAGCTTTAGAATTATATCTGGAGATCAAAAATGTTGGGATTATGTAAGTAAATATAATAGTGGAGGTGGAAAATAGATGAAAGAGTCATTATGGGGAATATTTATCGTTGGTGTTGGAATATTTATGATTTTCTTCATTTATTTTTTCCAATCCCTAACTACTACAGATGAACATAATTATGCACTTTTAAAGGAAACTGTTGAAGCAGCTATGTATGATTCTGTTGACTTAGCTGCATATAAAGCAAATGGTGATATTAAAATTGTTGGTGAAAAATTCGTTGAAAGTTTTATTAGAAGATTTGCTGATAATGCTAATTTATCTAGAGTATATAAAGTAGAAATTATGGATATTAGTGAAACGCCACCAAAAGTTAGCGTTAGGCTTTCAAGTTCTGAAACAACTAATTTAACAGGTGAAATATTGACTTTTGATATTTCAAATTCAATTGATGCAATATTTGAAGCACCTTATTAAAGAAAGAGAGTGAAAAAATGAATAATTTTATTATTGGGGTTAAAAGATTTTTTACAAATAAAAATACTGTTACTATTTTAGGCGTTGTTGTGATTATAGCAATTATATATTTTGGATATAATTCTCAAATAAAAAAGGCAACTTCTCCTGTACAAATTCCTGTTGCAAAGGAAACAATTCAACCTCGTACTTTGATTACACAAAGTATGATTAAAACTATTAGTATTCCTTCTGTTGCCATTTCTAGTAATGTTATTAGAAGCTCAGCTTCAATTGTAGGAAAATATTCAGCTATTAATACTGTAATTCCTGCCGGAAGTATGTTTTATAATGAAACAGTTGTAAGTGCAGATGATATGCCTGATTCACTTTATACAAATATCAAAGAAGGCGAAGTTCCATACAATTTTCCTGTATCAACTTCAACTACATATGGTAATTCAATTACTCCAGATAGTTATGTGGATATTTATATGAAAGCTGTTGATACTAATGGACAAATTATGGTTGGAAAATTATTAGAAAATGTTAGAGTTTTAGCAGTTAAAGATTCTGCTGGAAATAATGTTTTTGAAAATACTTCTTCTAATAGAACACCTGCATATTTATACTTTGGTGTTACAGATGATATTCATATTTTGCTTAGAAAAGCAAGTTATTTATCTAGCAAAGCTGTTGTTTTGTTCCCAGTACCTCATGGTACAACAGTTGAGGATGAAGATTTAACAACTACTGTAAGTACTCAATATTTAAGAGATTTTATAAATGCAAATACAGTTGTTATTGATGAAACACCTACTGATAATAATACAAATGTTACAGTTGGTGATTAATTATGAATGATAATGTTTTTAATGCGATTGATTTTGGACCACTAAAGGAGTATTTAATTACTGATGATATAACCGATGTATCATATAGTAACGGTGGACAAATTTGGTTAAAAACTTTGTCTAAAGGTATTTATAGGGTTGAAAATCCTGCAATTAATAATTCATTTATGGAAAAGTTAGCGTTTCAGTGTTCAAATGCTATGGGAAAGACTTTTAATATGGCTCATCCATTTTTGGACGCTGAAAGTGCTGAACTTCGTATGAATTTTGTTCATGATTCTATAGCAAAAAATGGAATTGCAGTTGTTATACGTAAAACTCCTGCGAAAATAAGATTAGAAAAAGAGAAAATTTTAAGGGAAAATTACATTACTTTAGATATTCATGATTTTTTGGAACAATGTGTATTAGGCCATTGTAATATAATTGTTTGCGGTGAGACTGGCTCTGGTAAAACCGAATTTGTTAAATATTTAGCTTCAAAAACTCGTGAAAATGAAAAAATAATTACAATAGAAGATACTCTTGAATTACATCTTGATCGAATTTTTCCTCATCGTGATATAGTTGCTATGAAAACAAATAATATTGCATCATATTCTGATGTATTGGTAACTTGTATGCGTCAGAATCCTAAATGGATTTTATTATCGGAAGTTCGTAGTGCTGAAGCAGTTATGGCTGTTAGAAATTCGATTTCGTCGGGTCATTACATTTTATCAACAATTCATGCTGATAAGGCTTCCTCTATTCCTAATCGTATGTATAGTTTACTTGAAACTAATCAAGATATTGAGCAATTTTTAGCTTCTATTTATCGTTATATACAACTAGGTGTATATATCCGTGGATATCAAGACAAAGTTACAAGAAGATTTGTACGTGAAATTGCAGAAGTTACCGAATTTTATGTAACTAAAGATAATAAGCCTGAATATAATACAATTTATAGAAAAAATACTGATGGTAAAGTTATTAGAAATAGTCCGAGTCAATATTTACTTGATTATTTAGATGCACAAGGAATTATGTTAAATAAAGATATTATTAAACCTGGAGAACAAATAATTTCAACCCAGAATAATTCTAATCAAAATGTTTCAACAGATGTTGAAATGTTAGAAGTATAAAAGGAGGGGCAAAATGAGTATATTAATGTTTATAATTATTGCTGCAATATTAATATTTATTATTATTTATAGACGTAATGCTGGTGCGAATGTTTATAAATATATTACAAAACAAATTGGCGGCATATATGATAAATTTGCACCTTATTCTTTTAAAGTTGTTAGAGAAAAAGTAAAAGAATTAGGACAAGAGTATACGAAAAAACAATATACAATTCAAATTGTTACATTTGCAATATTTGGTTTTTTAGTATCATATTTGTATTTTTATAGTATTATTGTTTCTATAATTTATGCTTTATTGGCTATATCAATTATTCCTTATTTGACCTATTTGCGTTGTAAAAGAGTATATAGTGAGTTTATATTTGAACAAGTTCAAGTTTATACAACAAATACAATAATGGAGTTTGCTGTAACACAATCATTTGTTAAATCACTTGAAGGTGTTTTACAATCTGGAACACTTGAAGATCCAGTTAAAACAGATGTCGAATTAATGGTTAGTATGGCTTATGAAAATGGTACAATTGATCAATCTTTAGCATATATGAATGAAAAGTATGATTATTATGCTGTAAAAAATATGCATCAATTATTTTTGCAAATTACAAACGAAGGTAGTAAGGATTCTGGCGAAGCTTTAGAAAATATGTCACTTGATATTGATATGCTTGTTGAAAATGTATATCGTGATAGAATGGATAGAGCACAGTTCCATAAAAAATTTTTACAATTTGGTATTATTTTATATTTATTAGTTATGATGGTTCAGTTTATGCTTGGAGTAAGTTCTTATATAAAAATGCTTGATAACATTTTAGTTCAACTATTACTGCACGCTATTATACTTATAAATACCTTTTTTCTACTTAGTGGAGAAAAATATTATAATGAGAATGTAGGTGCTGAGTAATGAACTTTATATTTATAGCAATTATAATTTTATTTATATTAGAATATAATCATAAAATTGATACCAAAAAATTTGTAACTGATTCAGAACCATATTTCAGATTTTTAATGGAAGATGATTATAAGTTTTTACTTAATTTAAAATATGGAAATGATGTTGATATTGAAAAGTTATTCAGTCAAAGAATAAGAAATGGAATGATTACAATTTTATTTGTTGTATTTCTATTCTTGTCAAAAATGTCATTTGTTTATTTTATTGCTGCAATAATTGTTGGATTTGTAGTATATAAAATGCCTTATACACAACTTAAAAAATTTTATAAAAATAATTTGTATAAAATTAATCTAATGTTGCCTTATTATTTAAAAGGTCTTGAAATTTTAATTCAACATTATACTGTTCCCGTAGCTTTAGCTAGAAGTATTGAAACTGCCCCTGAAATGTTTAAACCAGGTCTTGAAAAATTGGTTGCAAGGATCGAGGAGGGTGATGCTTCTGTTGATCCATATATGGATTTTGCTAAGGAATATCCTGTAAGGGATTCAATGCGAATGATGAGACTTTTATATCGTTTGGGTTTAGGATCGCAAGAAAATAAACATGAACAGTTAATTATGTTTTCTAAGAGTGTTTCTGCCTTGCAAAATAAATCAAGGGAACAAAAATATAAAGATCGTTTGGATCATATGGAAAACAAAACTATGCAAATGTTGTTTGCAACAGGTGGAGGTATCTTATTGTTAATGCTATTTGCTATGATGATGTTGATGAATTTCTAAAAAAATGTTTGTTTATAATAAAATATGTTATAATATAAATGGAAATATATAATATAAAGGTGGTGATAAAATGAAAGAAGCTGCTGGAGAGGCAAATTTAACTGTTATTGCTGTTGTTTTAATTGGTGCTGTTGCTGCCATTGCAACTCCACTTATTAGTAATTTATTAACAGGAGCTGCTGAAAAATCTTGCTGTTCAAATGCTGGTGGTTATTGGAAAGGCGGTAAATGTCTTGATTCTTCTGGTGGGGAAATAACTACTGGTTGGGATGGTAAAAATTGTACTACTTCTAAGTAGTGTTTAAAGAAAGGGGTAACTTATGAGAGAAAGTATTGGTAGTGCTACCTTATATAATATTATAATCGTTTTTATAGTTGTGACTTTTGCTGTCTTAGCTGGAACCATGAGTTACTCCAAAGCCTTTAAAGTTAATAATAGAATTATAAATGCTATTGAAAAGTATGAAGGTTACAATGAAAAAAGTGCTGCTGAAATTGATGAACAACTTTTATCAATTGGATATGAGATAAACACTGGTACAAATGATTGTACCAAAGTTAGAAAAGGCGTTGCTTTATATAACAATTCCGAAAGAAATTACAACCCGAATTATGAGTTTTGTATTTATAAAAATGGTGTAGATACTTCTGAATGGAAAGGCAGATATTTTGAGTATGGTGTTATATCATATATTTACATTGATTTTCCTTTTTTAGGAGATTTTGTTAGAATTCCTGTTTATGGAAAAACAAGAAAAATATTTGAATTTGAAAAAAATAATGCTCCAATTATTTCTGGAACCACTTATTCTATTTCCGCATCATATTCTGGTTCTAATTATACTGAACATAAAAGTAAAATTGATAATAAAATTCCTGTTTTTTCAACAACTATTTCTACAACTGATTTGAGTAATTATTTGGTTGTTAAAAGAATTGGTTCAGATGGTAGTAGCGAGGAAATTACGTCTGGCAATTATAATATAGTTAGTTCAGGTTCTTCAACTGTATCTAATTATACAGTTTGTAGATTCAAGATTAAATATGATAAATATGTTTCTAGTGAATTAACTTATTACTTGACTAATGGAAATTGTATTAAAACAAATTAATGGAGGTGCGTTATGAAAGAATCGATTGGTAATGCATTTGTACTTGGAATTTTTATAACATTTGCTTTTCTAACAATGCTTATTTTAATGTATGCCATTAATTATTCAAGAGCTAGTAAAATTAAAAATAGCTTAGTTAATTACGTTCAAACATATGCTGAATCAAATCCTAATATTGATTTTAGTGAAAATGAAGAATTTACAAGTAATGTTAATACCTTATTAAGTGATGTTGGGTATCGCATTAATAATAATTTAAATCAATTCAGTACAAGCTGCAAGGATTTAAATGATGGAAGTAGTTTAATTACATTACATTCTTATTATGATTATTGTATATATAAATACGAAACTAGCAGAGGTCCTTTTTATAGAATTGTAACTTATATGTATTTTGATATTCCTATAATTGGTAATACTTTAAAGTTTCCTATATCTGGAGAAACTAGAACAATTTATAGTTTAACTGATAAATAGTAATGGATAGAAAGGTGATAAAATGAATGTTATTATAGCAAATAAGTATAATGCAATGTTGCAAAATTTGGACATTGATATTATTAAATCTTTGAATGGTGAATTTGATGCAGAGGAAATTATATCTACTTTTCAAAACTTTTATTTTCAACGTATGATTTTAGATATAACTGCTATTAAAAATTATAAAGATATTAAAAATTTACAAAAACTTTCCATTGCTTTAGATATGGAAAAAGTAATATTGCTTTTAGATGATTCAATAGAAAGTTCATCTACTGAATATTTATCTAAATTGATTTCAATGGGAATTTATAATTTTACTAAAAACGCTGAAGGTATCATGTATTTGTATAATCATCCAAATACATATCGTGATGTTGCACATATTCATCAACTTGAAGTTGAAAAAAATGATGAAAATGTTACTCCTTCTGAAAGTTATACAAGAGGAAGAGGTACTATGGTTGTTGGTGTAAAAAATATTACAAAACAAGCTGGTGCTTCAACTTTGATTTATATGATGAAAAAAATATTGTCAAAGCATTACTCTGTTGAAGCAATAGAGGTTGATAAACGTGATTTTATTTACTTTAATGATAAAGATATGATTAATACAACAAGTAATGAAATCGGAAATGTTATTGTTAAATATAGTGATAAAGATATTGTTTTAGTTGATATCAATTCAAGTAAACAAGCCGAAAGTTTGTGTAATGAGGTTTTATGTTTGGTTGAACCATCAATTATTAAACTTAATAAACTTATGATGCTTGATAGAAATGCTTTTGCAAAAATAAAGAAAGAAGATAAAAAATTAATATTGAATAAGAGTTTGTTAAGTTCGAAAGATATATTAGAGTTTGAATATGAGTCAAAATCAAAAGTTTATTATAATTTGCCACCTTTGGATGATCGTGAAAGAAATATTCATGCATTGAGCAGATTTTTATTAAAATTAGGTTTTGAGGTTGATATTGATGAAGAAATGTCGAAAAAGAATAAAATATTGGGGTTGTTTTGATAGTTAGTGTTGACTTTTAATATAATTTAAGGTAATATATGTCGTAGGAGGAATTATTATGGAATTTATAGAAATATTGAAAAATGTAACATGTGCTGGTCATCAGATTGATGACGCATTACCTACTGCAGTTTCTACTGTTATTGGTTTATTAAAAGTGTTCATTCCTATTTTGGTTGTTTTATTTGGATTAATTGATTTAGGAAAGGCAGTTACACAACAAAAAGAAGATGATATCAAGAAAAGTCAAGGTTTATTAATTAAAAGAGTTATTCTTGCTGCTATAGTTTTCTTTGTTGTTTCATTAGTTCAATTTGTTGTTGGAGTTGTCGGAGGCGTTGATGAAAATTATTGGGGTTGTTTTGATTGCTTTGTAAATAATCAATGCAACTGATTTGCAAAATAAATTTGGAAATTTTTTATTTCCTTTTTTTTTGCTTTTTAATTTATTGTTTTATTTTAAAGTATATGATATAATTTTCTTATGTAAAACTGGAGGTTTTTTCATGAAAAAAAAGTTATTTTTTATTTATAGTTTATTTTTGTTAAATTTGAGTCGCGTTAGTGCTAGTGTTATTTTGGATACTACAACTACTTCTAAAAATGTTACAGATGCAACTAATTGCGAAGAATTGGTTGGTTCGGGAATTGTCGCTTTTGTAAAGGATTTATTTGATATGGTAAAATGGATAGCATTAGCTATTGGTTTGGTTTTAGGAATGCTTGATTTTTTTAGGGCGATAACTAGTGGTGAAGAGGGTGCTTTAAAAAAATCTGCTGCAAAATTTGTTAAAAGGTTAATTGGTATTGTTATTTTGTTTATTTTACCAGTTGTCTTAGAATATATTTTGAATATTTCTGGTGTTTCTCATGGTGGTACTTGTTTAAATAGTAATAAATAATTTATAAAAGGAAAAGAGTGATAAGATGTGGGCATTATCTAGTATTAGATCTTTATTTGCAAATATTGATATTGTTCTTGCAAGTTGGATTAGCAAAATTTTCTCCTTTATTATAATGCTTGCAGATGTTAGAATTGTTAATGAAACAGTTAAGGCTGTTATTGAGCGTGTTTACGTTGTAATGGGCCTTTTTATGCTTTTTAAACTTGCTTTTATTATTATTAATTACATTATTGATCCGGATAAAAAACAATCAGTTGGAAAAATTTTAACGAGAATTGTTGTTTCTCTTTGTTTGATTCCAACTATTCCAGTTATTTTTGAAAAAGCTTATGAATTACAAGGTGTTATTCTTAGGGATAATGTTATTGGTAAAATTATTATGGGAAATGGTTCTGGACTTAAAGAAACAAGTACTGATATATCAAAGTCTGGTGATCAATTAGCTTATTTAGTTTTTAGCAATTTTATTGATTATAACAGGGATAGTGTTTTGTCTAAAGTTTTTGATGGATGTCCAAATATTTTTACGGAAGAAGATAATTTGGAACAAACAAAAAATTTTGATTATTGTTCTGAGGATGGTTCAACTATTGATGTACCTGTATGTGGTTATTATTTGTATTATGCTCCATATAGTTATCCTGATTCGGAAGGAAATTATCCTGATAGTCGTGATGTATATTATTCTTGTAAGGATGGAACAAAATTATGTTACGATTGTGGTGGTATAATTAAGTTTAATAAAGAGGATATTAAGGATTTAGTTTCATTTCATAATGATGAGGGTGGAGTTGAAAATTTTAATTATTCAATTGAAACTTTAAATATGATAAATGATTGGTCGAATATTTATAACAAAAAGCCAGAATCATTAACAATGCTTTGTGGAATAAGAGATGGAAGATATATTTATGATTTAATTAATTATGGCAGAGAAAATTATTCTGTTGAAACAATTTTGTCTGAACCAATTGTAACTGCAACAGAAGTTGATCCATTTTTTTATAATAAAAGTAGTTGTGATGCTAAAAGCTCTACTACTAAAGGTGATGGTGAATTTGTATTTTCATTTAATTTTATAATTTCGCCAATTGTTGCATTAGTTGTTATTTTCCTTTTAATTGTTATTTGTTTTGATATTTCAATTAGGACAATAAAATTATCCTTTTTAGAAACTTTTGCGCCTGTTCCTATAGTTTCTTATATTGATATAAATAGTAGTAAGTTATTTAATTCTTGGCTTAAGGAATGCATAAATACTTTTTTGCAATTATTTATACATTTGGCAATTGTATTTTTTTCAGTTGTATTATTTAGAATGTTACTAAATAGTGAAAGTGGCAACTCAACAATAGTTAATATATTTTTGATAATTGGTATTTTACTTTTTGTATTACAATTACCTAAGTTGTTGAGCCAACTATTTAACTTAAAGGGTGATAATTTCTTTGATATTATTAAAAACTCAGTTAAATTTACAGTTGGAGCAGGTGCAATAGGTGCTTCAGTTGCAGGTGGTGTTGTATCAAATTCACTACATATTAAAGATAATGCGAAAGCTGCTGTTGATAGCGTTGGTACGGCAAAAAATAATTTGAAAAATTTTAAGAGTAATTTGTCTAATTCAAAAGGTATTTTGAATAAAGCTTCAGTTATTAATTCAACTATGAAAAGCGTTGGTAATGTTCCTTTAAGTTTTCTTCGCGTTCCTGGAAATATAGTTACTGGTGGATTGTCCGCTGGTGCGAAAACTGTTAAGAAGTTATATGACAATAAAGGAACTTATAAATCAGGTGATGTAAAAAATAGTATTCGTGAAAATATTGAGGATTATGAAAAAAAATCTTCTGGAATTTCTTCTATGTCACAGGATGATATAAAATTTGAATTAAATGAACTCGAAACTGAACAAAAAATAGCACAAAACGAGTATGATAAGGCAACTGCTGATTTGACAAATAAACTTTCTTCTGAAGAAAATTATGAAAGCGTTGTAAATGCTTTTGAAGGTGGACAGTCATATAGTAGTTATAATGATTACGTTAATTCTATGAATCAAAGTGGAAGAGATTCAGATATTATTTCTGAAAGTAAGTATGATGAATATAAGAAATTGTATGATGAGCAAAGAAAATTTGATGAAGAAATAGAAACGATAAAAAAACGTATTAAATTATTGAAAAAATATGAAGAGAAAAAATAGAATACAGTTGAATTAATATTGTGTTATATGTTATACTTAAATAGTATATAACACTTCTTGAAAGGTGTGATAAAATGTCTTTGATTATTACCGGATTATATACTATATTAGCACTTGTATTTGGAGCTATTTCTAGTTTAATTGTTTCATTATATGATTTGATTATTGCGTTATCTGATGTAAATATTTTTAACAATCAAGCTTTTCAAAATGTAAAAAATAACATATTTGGTCTTATAGGCCTTTTTATGGTTTTTAAACTTGCTTTTTCTGTTATACAATATATAACTGATCCAGAAAAGTTATCTGATAGTAAGGTTGGGGCAAAGAAAATTTTAACTCATTTAGTAATTGTTTTAATTATGCTTGGTACTGTTAATACCATATTTGAAAAAGCAATTGAACTTCAAGGCCTTATTTTAAAAGGTGCGGTTATAGAGAAAATTGTTTTTGGCACTAATGAGGTAAGTACTAGATCAAGTGCTCAGGATGCTATGAATGATTCTGGATCAAATGTTTCAACGGCGCAGTATTTATCCTACGCGATTATGGCTCCTTTTGTTAGTTATAATTTTAATGAAGAGGAGATATGGAAATCGGATTTGTCAATTGATGAACTTAAAGAATCTTGTAATGAATTTTTACGACCAACAGATAAAAGTTTAGAAGATGTTTGTGAAAATCCAAGTCCATGTTTGCAAGTCCTTCAGAATGAGGATAAAAGTGGTGATTCTGTTGAATCTATGTGTAACGGGTTAAATGAAAGAAATATATATAAAGCGTTGAAAGATATTGTTGGCTTAAAAATTAACAAAAAATTAGTAGTTCATATTGATTGGATTGGTATAATATTTGGTTTGATATGTGCTATTGTATTGCTTATTATTTGTGTTGGTGTTTCTATTCGTGCTGTCAAATTATCATTTTTACAATTAATTTCTCCTTTACCTATTATTTCTTATATTGATCCTAAAAGTGGTGAAAATGGATTGTTTAGTAAATGGATAAAAGAAACGATAAAAACTTATCTTGAATTATTTATTAGATTAATAGCATTCTATTTTGCTGTTTTAGTTATTGTAAAGGTTTTACTAGTTTTTGGTGATAAAAATGGAATTCAAAGTGTCACTGGTGATTTCACATATTCATTTGCAAGTTCGCCTTTAGTATATATTTTCTTGATTATAGGTTGCTTTTTATTTGCTTTACAACTTCCTAAAATAGTTGAAAATCTATTTGGTGGAAGTTTAGGAGGCTTTACAAGAGATGCTAAAAGTACTGCTGCAATTGCCGGTGGAGTTGCTGGAATAGCAGGAGGTATTATTGGCGGTGGAATTTCAAATGCAGTTGGTGTTGCAAAAAATATTAGTAAAAATAATGATGGTAGACTTGGACTTGGTGGTGTGATTCGATCTGGTGTTGCAGGAATTACAGGTGCAATAGGTACAGGTGGTAGAGCTGTTGCAGGTACATTTAGAGAAACTAGTGTTTCTGGTGAGGGGTTAAAGGGAAAAAGTTTGAATCCATTTATTTCTGGTCATGCAATAAGGGATGCTGCAATTAAAAGAACTGGAGAAAGAAGAGAGGCTATGTTTACTCCATATACAGATGCAAAAGGGAATGTTCGATCTGCAGGTGGCTTTGGATCGTTATTCTTTACTGGAAGCCGTGGATCTGGATTTGAAAATGCAATCGGTGATTTTGCAACTACGGCAGGAGTAAAAGAAGAGACTAGCCCAGTTTCTAGAATTAATTCAGAAACAAAGGAATTAGAAGCGCAATTAAGAAAATTCCAAGAAAAGCGTGACATATTGTCTGGTCAAATGAACTCTGCATATACTGGAATGATTAATGCACGTAATAAAAAGGATTCATTAAAATCAAAAGTTGATCGTGATAAGTATAAGGCTCTTGGTGGAACATATAACGAGGCAAAAAATGATTATGAATTTGATATTGGTGGTCAAAAATTTGCTTTAAAAGATATGTCATATAATGATTATGATTTGGTATACTACCGTAGCTTAGATAAAATAACTGATCGTGTACAACGTGAAGAATTTGAATCAAGATTCCTTATTAGAAATGCTACTGTATTTAATGATGTTAAAGATAAGGTTGAATCAGAATTTGACAATATAAATGCATTGTCTAGGGAAGAGAGTATGTTTGCACAACAATATGCTACATTGGAATCTGATTATCGTGTAGCAGCTGCTAATGTTCATGATACTAATGATCAAATTGATAAAAACAGAAAAAATGTCGAAAAAATTAAAAATGCTAATAAAAGTTAAAAAAGGGAGGAATGACTAGTGAATACTTATTTAATTCCGGCAAATTCAAAAAAATCTGCCTTGATTTTAGGACTATTTAAACCGGTTGATTTAATCATTTTATCTTGTGGTGTTTTTGTCTCTTTTATATTATTATTAACCTTGCCAATTGAGCAAATAACTTATACTATTATAGCTTTGCTACCTGGTTTAGTATGTGCTTTTTTGGTATTTCCACTTGCTTATTATCACAATGTTAGAAAATTTATCTCAATTTTTTATCAATATATAACTTCAAGACAAAAATTTGTATGGAAGGGTTGGTGTTATAAAGATGAAGTCAACAAATTCAAAAAGTAAATATACTAATGAGGTTTTTGTTCCAATTAAAAGTATAACCAATGGTATGATAATTCTTGATAATAATATGAAAGTATCTGGTATAAAAATTAGACCAAGAAATATTTTTATTTTGGAACAGGAAGCACAGGATATAATAATTTCTAATTTAAAAAATGTATACAATATGATTGATTATGAGTTTTGGATTATAGTTGCAGATAGACCTGTTGATATACATGTTTATTTGTCACAATTGCAATTATTATTTAATTCTGTTTCAAGTCCATCTAAGAGAAAATTAATAATGCAAGATATTCAAAAAGCAAATATGTTTATGAATAACAACGTTGTTGATACAGAATATTATTTATTATTTAAACATAAAGATATTGATGTTATTCAAAAAAGAATTCGAAATTTAATTAATAATTTTGCTAATGCAGGTTTAACAACTGCACAAACATCTAATGATGATTTAAGAATGGTTTTAGATAATTTCTTAAACGGTGGACAAACTACTACATTTGGGACGGTGATGAGTGATGGATATTAAAAGTCAAATAGCTCCTAAGGGACTAGAATTTAAAGCTTCAGATTTTATAATTAGTGATAAATATGCGTGTATTATGACAGTTGTTTCATATCCAAAATATATTGAAACAGGATATTTAGCAAATTTAACAAGTATGTCAGGAATAAAAATTGTCATAAAGCATATTCCATTACCTTTTGATATCTTAAGAAAGATGTTGAATAAAGAAATTGCTGATTTAAAGCAAAGATACCATGAAGAAACAGATAAAACTATTCAAGAGAGAATTAGACAAGATTATGAATCTTTGGAACAGTTTATCTCTCAAATTGCATCAAGTCAATCAAAAATTTATGATTTTCAAATGCATATTATGATTACTGCTGATTCTCAAGAAGAATTAATAAATAAAAAATTTCAAGTTAAAAATTATTTGGAAGCAATGGAACTTAAGGCATTTCCTCTTCGTTTTGAACAAGATAAAGTTTTAAAATCGATGATTCCAATATTTCCTGCTCAAGATATTGAGGAGAGAATTGGTACTCCGATTCCAACACCAACAATTGCTGCAATGTATCCTTTCATATTTGATAGTATAAAAGATCCAGGTCTTTCAACTTTACTTGGTGTTGATCTTTCTGGTGGTGTAATTTTGTTTAATCAATTTTTATATCAAGTAAAAAAGGAACATAATCGTAATAATGCTAATTTAATTATATTAGGTACATCCGGAAGTGGTAAATCAACTGCTGCTAAATTAATGATAAGAACCCATATTAGAAATAATTGTCAAATTGTAATAATTGACCCAGAGGGTGAATTTGAGGAAATGGCAAAATTATATGATGGTGATTTTATTGATTTAGGAAAAGGTGGAGAATATGGTATGATTAATCCACTTGAAGTTGTTTTAGATGCTGATGAAGATGATATTAAAGAAGGATTAGGGTATACAGTATTAACGCGTACACTTCAAACTATAAAGGCATTTTTAAAGTATTATGATCCTGATATAGAAGAAGATGTTTTAACAATGTTTAGTGAGGTAGTTCAAGATACATATAGAAGATTTGGAATGAATTTTGATACTGATTTTTCTAAATTTAAATCATCTGATTATCCTACATTTAGAGATGTATATGCGACTATAAAGGGTAGAATACTTTCAATGCCTGAACAAAGTCATGAAAAAGATATTTTAGAAAAACTTGAAATAAAAATTAGACCTATAACAAAAGAACTTAAATATTATTTTGATGGTCATACAACAATTTCTTCTAATAGTCAGTTTATTGTATTTAATATAAGAGAACTTATGAATGCTGACACAAATATTAGAAATGCATTATTCTTTAATATTTTAAAATATGCATGGGGATTAACATTGGACAAATCTATTAATACTGTTTTAACTGTTGATGAGGCACATTTCTTATTGGGTGGAAACACATTAGGAGCTGATTTCTTAGCACAAATTCAAAGACGTGCTCGTAAGTATAATACAGGTACAATAATTATTACACAACAACCAAGTGATTTCTGTGATTATAAAGTAATTACTCAAGGTAAGGCTATATTTGATAACGCTTCATATTATTTAATTATGGGATTAAAGAAGCAAGCTGTTGATGATTTGTCTAAATTAATTGATTTGAATGAAAACGAAAAAGAGAGTATTAAAAGATGTAATCAAGGTGAGGCATTATTTGTATGTGGAAGTAGAAGAATGAGAATTAATGTTGTTGTTACTGAACAAGAATTGGATTCATTTGGTAGTGGTGGAGGATATTAATAATACTTATTAAGTGGTGGTGATTTAAATGGAACAAGATAATAAAGAACAAATAAAACAAATGGCAAAAGAGGTAGCTAAGCTTGCATTAAAAAAAGCATTAACTCCTGTTAGAGTTGCTATATGTTCTACTTTGCTTACTGTATTACCTTATTTGTTAGGTGGAATAGTAGCACTTGTTCTTCTTGTTTCTGTTTATTTTGGAACACTAGAACAAATTAATCAAATTTTTGATGTTTTTGATGGATTTCATGAAAATGCGAAAGTCGTAGAAGAAAAAATTAAGAATGCTGTTTCACTTCATGGATTTAAAACAGATGAAGAAGTTGAACATGATGAAGAGACAAAATTTTTTAAAATGTTAAATGTTTATAAAAAAGTGTTTTCATTTGACAATAATGATATAAGTTTATTAAGTCAAACACTGCTTTATGAAGGTGGTGGTGAGGAAAGAATTTATCTTACAGAATCTTCCTCAAGCGATGTGATAGGCTCTGATGTTGAATTAGAAAGTGGTATTTCTATTTTCTTTAAAAATGTTTTTAATGTATATCAACGTGGATTCTTTAACTATTATGCTGGTATGAGTCAATATGAAAAAGCAAATAAAAATTTTTTTATAAACGCCGTTGCATTATCTAAATGTAAGAATTTAACGGATGATGATTACGATAAAAAACTCCAATGCTATAAAGGGTATTTGGTTGCTCAATATAATATTTATGCTGATTCATTAGTCGATTTAGGACAACTTGATTCTGATGTTGAAGAGGGTTTTTTGGTATATGACTTGAGTTCGTTTGATGGAAATATGACCGGTATTACACAAGATACAAATCAATTTATTTCTCAAGTTGGTAATTATTTAACTCGTTTCTCTATTGCCAATGGGTTACTTGGTATGTTTAACAATATGAGAAATCAATTATTTGATGCAGTAAATATCTTGAGGCATGGTGATTTGGCTACAGCCGAAACTTCTCATTTTTATTATGATGGTTATATAACTCAAAATTTAAAAGAAGAATATAAAACAAATAGAAATGATGATTATGATAGTGGTGTTTTAGAAACAATTAAAGCTTCATTTAACCAAGAAATTTTGAAACAAGAGCGCCAAAATAAAAAGGAAACTGCTGATAATATATTATATTTGGTTGATGAATATAATGATTTAACTTATGGTGCAGATAGTAAATCAAACTCGAGTCAAAGTGTCATTAGTGGAAAAGTTACAAATTATGAAACAAATGCTACGGTTGAAATAACTGTTGATGGTAATACAATCAATATTTCGTTTGATGATTATGTCAAATTAATTATGTATCAATTATATGGCGATGAAATGTTTAATGTAACAGATGAACAGTTATTAAGAGAAATGGTTATCAGAGCAAGAACAATTGCTTATATGAAAATTGGTGATACTAAATTGGGTACAGTTACAAAAATATCTGATGATATGACTCAATTATATAATCAATATAGAGAAAAAGCTAATAGTGCTTTTGTTAAAAAAATAGATAAAATTATAAAGAATACATCAGGACTTGTTTATAAAGACTCCAATGGTAATTTAACTCAAACAGGTGGTACAATAGAATATATAAATAAATTTGTTCCACCTTTACCTGGTAATATGCGAAATTATATTACAGCTTATTTTGCAACAACTGATAGTGTACATAGAACTGCTCACTCTGGTTATGATTTTGGATATCCTAGAGGAACTACTGTATCTGCAGCTGCTGGTGGAGAAGTAATTGCTGCATATAATTCGTGTGGCTATTCTACAAGTGCTTCAAATAGGTGTGGTCCTACCGGTTATGGTGGTTATGGGAATGTTGTTGTTATTAAAAGTTACGATTCAAACGGAACTGTTTATTATACATACTATGGTCATATGGATGGTGGAAGTGTAACAGTTAACGTTGGTGATAAAGTTAATCCTGGTCAAGAAATTGGAAAAGTAGGTTCAAGCGGAAGTTCAACGGGACCACATTTACATTTTGAAGTAAGATATGGTTGTGAAACAAAAAGTTGTCTTACAGACCCTTTAAAATTCTTTGGATTTTAGGTGATGTTATGAAAGGAAAAATTCTCACTATATTAATTTTTACGTTTATATTTTTTACTGGTTGTTCTGCAGACTATAATTTAGTTATAACAAATAAAAAGAAAGTAATTGAAAATGTCACATTACTTGATGAAAATGAAAACATTTTAAAAACAAGTGATTCAGTTGATTATTTTCTTATGTATAAAAAGAAACAATTTACAACTATTGGTTACAATGCAAAAAATATTGTTGGAAATAAATATTCGGGTTTAGAATTATCAAATACTTATAAAAATTTAAATGATTATGTAGATAATTCAATTATGAAGTATTTATTTGAAGGTGCAAATATTGAAGAAGATGATAATTTATTTGTCTTTGAAACTACTGGTGATTATTTATATAATGATATTTTTTCGGTTGACTTGATGAGTGATTATATTTATAATTTAGATAGTATTACTGTGAAAATTAAATTTTATAATAAAGTTGTAAATCATAATGCTGATTCTGTTGATGAAAAGAATAATATTTATACATGGGTTTTATCTAAGGACAATAATTATGATAACATCATGTTTCAACTTTCGAATGAAGTTGAATTTGGAATAATGATTAAAGATTATTTAAGTCAACATAAATTTATTTTTGTAATTATAGGTGGCGTTATTTTATTAATTGTTGTTCTTATTATGAATTTAAGAAAGACAATTATAAATAGTAATTCAATTTAAATAAAAAGGAGTGTGTTATTGTGAAATTAAAAGTTAGGGCAACACCCAAAGATATGGCTGCCTTTGGATTATTTTCTTTAGTTCTCTTGTATTTTATTGCCGTTGCTGTTTTGAATATTAATAGTTTAGCTACGTCTGGCGAAATTGCTGGATTAAACCCTTTTCCAGCCTTTGTTGGTGAGAACTTACCTAAAACTATGATTGCATGGTTGATTTCCTTAATTCTTCTCGTGATGAGTGTTTCATCTTCGATATTTAACATGGAAAAAGGATTTGGTTTTGAAATCAAAGATAAAGCCGAAAAGGGATATTCACGTTGGGCAAAAGATAAAGAAATGAAGAAAGAACTAAAATTGGTTTATGCAAATGAGGAATCTTCTCCATATGGTGGTATTCCTTTAATTAATAATGGAAAAGAAATATGGGTTGATGATGGAGAATATCATAATTTAATTATAGGTTCTACTGGTAGTGGTAAAACACAAATGACTGTTCAACCTATGGTTAAATGTTTGGCAAAAAGTAACCAATCTATGATTATAACAGACCCCAAAGGTGAAATCTATGAAAACAATGCAAACGAATTAAGAGAGCGTGGTTATAAAATAGTTTTACTAAATTTTCGTGATCCACAAAAGGGAAATTGTTGGAATCCTTTAGCATTACCTTATTCATTATATAAGGAAGGTAATTCTGACAAAGCAAATGAGTTATTAGACGACCTTGCAATGAATATTTTGTATGATGAAAAATCGCAAAATTCTGACCCATTCTGGGAAAAAACATCTGCTGATTATTTTGCTGGTCTAGCTTTAGCTTTATTTGAAGATGCAAAGGAAGAAGAAATTAATTTAAATACTATTAATTTAATGACAACAGTAGGTGAAGAAAAACTAAGAAATAAACCATATATGAATTGTTATTTTGATTTTAAAGATAAATCATCTCCTGCGTATGTTAATGTCTCAAGTACTCTTTTAGCTCCAAGTGAAACCAAAGGTTCTATTTTATCAGTATTTAAACAAAAAATTAAATTATTTTCATCTCGTGAAAATTTATCAGAAATGTTATCACATAGTGATTTTGATATGAAAGATATTGGTAGAGAAAAAACCGCTGTATTCATTGTTGTTCAGGATGAGAAGAAAACATATCACTCTTTAGTTACTATTTTTATAAAACAAGTATATGAAACCTTAATTGATGTTGCTCAAGAATCTGGTGGAAAATTACCATTCAGAACCAATTTTATATTAGATGAATTTGCTAATATGCCACCTTTAAAAGATGTTACCACAATGGTCACTGCAGCTCGTAGTAGAGCTATAAGATTTAGTTTTATAATTCAAAACTTTGCTCAATTATATCAAGTTTATGGCAAAGAAAATGGTGAAACAATTAAGGGAAATTGCGGAAATATTGTATATTTAATAAGTAGTGAACTTGCTGCACTAGAAGAGTTAAGTAAAATGTGTGGTGAAGAAAAATCAAAAGAAAAAGATAAAACAGCTTCAACACCATTAGTTACTGTTAGTGATTTGCAACGTTTACCACAATGGAGTATGGTTGTACTAAGAATTAGAATGATGCCTTTCAAAACAAAGTTGACTCCAAATTGGAAAATGGAAAAAGAAAATGCATGGGGAAAATCTTATGGTAAAGCTGAATATCCTATAAGAGAAAAAGAACCAATTCATTTATTTGATTTGAAAAAGTTTGTTGATGAAAAAATGAATGAAAAAATGATGAGTGAATTTGGACCTGATTCAGGTAATATGTTTGGAATGCCAAATATGTTTGGGGGAATTAATTCTAATATACCAGTTCCACCAATGTTTAATAATACTAGTTCTTCTAATAATCAGATTCCAGATTTTTTTGGAGGCAATAAACAAAATGGTCAAAATGGAATTAACGTCGACGATTTAATTAAAAAGATCGATGCTAAAATTGCTGAAATTGAAGAAGAGGAAAAGAAAGAGGCTGAAAATAATAATACAAATTTAAATCAAAAAATAGATAATATTAAGTTTGTTGATGAAAAAAATAATTTAAATGATAAAATTAATGATAATGAAGATTTAGAAGATATTTCAGATGATCAATTTTTTGATGACTTCTTTAGTGATGATGAATAAAAAAGGTTCTTTGTCAAATAGTGTTGGTCAACAATAAATTTGATAAATGAATTGTGATT
>OLHA01000186.1_pt1 | contig 35936 bp, 27 predicted proteins | sample 1605961 | NCBI WGS metagenome assembly OLHA01 (sample SAMN03283288) | human gut metagenome | biome: human-associated habitat; material: feces | host: Homo sapiens | place: Peru | collected 2012
CTGCGCTCATTCGCTCCTGCGGAGCTTCATTCGCTTGCATGGAGTTAACCATAATCAGCCGTTTCCAACGGCTACAAACCTCCAGAAAATATTCACTTCATTCACTATTTTATAGTTTTTCAGTGCTTTCGAAGTATCGCGTCCCTACCATGGGAAATCGTTTGGAGATTCGATGTGAGTGGTGGGGTGAAAAAAAATAGGAAGGAAGCGGGGTGGGGTGCTTCCTTCCTACTTGGGGATTTATTTGAGGTTATCTTCTTCTTTTCTTTGAAGTGGTTTCCTCTTTTTTAGCGGATTTTTTCTTTTTGTTGGCTTTTGGCACTTTGAGCTTGTCGCCAGGGTGGAGCATGTCGGCATCCTTCAACTGTGGATTAGCCTTGCGGAGCTGGTCGGTGCCCAAACCGTAACGGTGGGCGATGCGTTCGAGCGATTCGCCTTCACGCACGCTGTGGCTTGTTGGACGGGCATCTTCCTCCTTCTTCGCTTTTCTTTTGCTTCTGCGGTCGCTATCGCGGTCAGCCTTTCTGCGCTTCGACGATTTCACCTCGTCGCTGTCGTCTCTCTTGCTGCGCTTGTTTGTTTTCGCCTTAGCCTTTGATCTTGCCGACTCTTCTTCAGCCACATGGCGAGTGACACGCTTGTTTGCTGTAGCCTTTTCCTTCTCGATGGCTTCTTTTTGCTTCTTGCTGTTGCTTGCAGTGGTAGGAGCAGGCTCTTCTTTTTGCTTCTTGGCTGTGGCTGGAGCAGGAGCAGGGGTTTCGGCCTTTTGCTTCTTTGAACCTGTTGCGCGACCGTCGATTTCATCGTTCACGCTGTAAGATTTAGAGCGTTGCGATGTGGTGGTAGAAGTGCTCGCAGTGGTCTTTGGTGCTTCCTTCTTTGGTGCGGCTTCCTTCTTGGGTGCGGCTTGCTTGGCGGCAGTGCTTTGCTTCGCTTGTGCCACAGCGTAAGAAGTGGAGGTTGTTGGCTGCTCGGCTTGCTGCTTTCGTTCGCCAGTGATTTTCAGCACCTGACCACGGCTCACGTGCTTGCGGTTGAGATTGTTGAGTGCCATCAGTTCTGCCACACTCATATTATACTCGTCGGCGATGCTCTCGATGGTCTCGCCGCGTTTCACCTTGTGGTATTTAGCCTCCACACTCTCATTGTTGCTCACAGGGGTGGCGCTTACCGTAGGCTTAGCCTGTGCCACTTGGCGCTGTTCCTGTTTGGTCTTAACCACGCTCTTGGCTGCCTCTTGAGGGTCGACCATCTGCTGTGTCACAGAAGATGCGTGGTTGCCTGGTTCCACCACATCGCGAGTGGCGTAGAGGTCCTTGCGATAACTCATGATGCTGTCTTCCACCATAATATAGCTGTAGATTTGCTGTGATGGCAGCGCGAGCGAGTAGGGGTGAGTGTCGCCAGGAATGATGTCGTGGCGATATTGAGGGTTGAGAATGCGGATTTCCTCGATAGGAATGTTGAGCACGCTGGAAATCTGGTTGAAGTTCACGCGGTGGTGCACCATCACTGTGTCGATAATCAGCGGCTTTTTCGACAGAGCAGGATTGATGTTGTGCTTCTGATAGTTGTTCATCACATAGGTGGCAGCGATGAAGGCAGGCACATAACCACGGGTTTCGCGGGGCAGATATTCGTAAATCGACCAGAAGTCGGGGTTTTCGTTATCTCTGCTCTTGGCACGGCGGAGCGCCTTGTTCACATTGGCCGGGCCGCAGTTGTAGGCGGCGATAGCCAGCGACCAGTCGTTGTAGATGCCGTAGAGCTGCTTGAAATAACTTGCTGCCGCATTACTTGAGCGGTATGGGTCGCGACGCTCGTCGACCAGCGAGTTCACTTCCAGTCCGAGACCCTTGCCGGTGTCGACCATAAATTGCCACAGACCGGCGGCACCTGCGCTCGACACCACGTTAGGGTCGAGAGCCGACTCGATGATAGGAATGAACTTGAGTTCGTGTGGAAGTCCCTCTTTTTCCAGAGCGCGTTCGAAAATAGGCATGTAGTAGGGCGACATACCCAGGATTTGCGACACCATGGTGCGCTCTCTGGTGATGTAGCGGGTGATGTAGGATTTTACCACCTGATTGTAGGGAAGTTCAATTCCCGAAGGAATGGCTCTGAGGCGCTGAATGTATTCAGCGTCGCTCACTTCGTTTGGCGATTTGCTCTCCACGCTGGCATCGACCACCGCATAGTTTTGCAAATACCAGTTTTTCTGCATTTCCTGAGTGTTGATTTCAAAGCTGTAAGGATACACGATGGCCTCGTCGGTGATCGATTCCTTCAGCGATAAAATCGATTTCTTCTTTGGCGCAGCCGACATGGTCAATGCCGCAATCGCCAACACGATTAATGCGTTAAATCTGAAATTCTTCATACTTTATCGTCGTTTGTTTTTAATTCAAAAAGTAAAGGCACACTGAAGTCCGAGCGACGGTATTCGGGACTGCTTCGTGTCGATAGCGGCAGGGGCCACGTCCATCGTAAGGTCGGAGGAAATGTCGAAGTGTGCGAGTGAGGCGTCGACGTAAGCGTCGACGATATTGATGAAATACACAGCCACCATGCTGATGATGCAAATGTCGCGATAGCGGCGGTAGTATGTTCGCTTGTTTTTCAGAGCGCGCGTGAGCCATTCCTTGTCGAGGTCGCTCTCCTTCACGGTTTTCGGGAAGAAGTTCATGTAGCTGCGCGTGTTGGGGTCGTTGTCGGTGATGTCGCGGTAGGCTTTGGTGTAGTCGCCGAGCATACGGTTGTTCCACGCCGTGCCGTAGCCGAGTCCCACGAAAGCACCCACCACAATCGGGATTTTCCAATAGCGGCGGTTGTAGATTTGTCCCAAGCCGGGGCAGAGTGCCGAGAGCCACATGGCGCGCTTAGGGTCGGGGTTGAACACACGGAGTTTGCCCAGGTTGGTGGCGGCTGCCGTGTCGGGTACGAAGGTGGCTTGCGCCAGAATCAGCGAATCGTTGGGCTCGAATTTCACGGTGTCGCCAGCCTCGTCGAGCACAGGGGTGCGCTTGTAGGTGCTGGGGTTTACGGTGACGGCTGCCGAATCGGGAGGAGTGCTTGCCACAGCTTTATGCCCTCCGGTGCGAGTGCGTGTGGGCTTTTCGATGCCGCCAGTGGTCTGCGCCATGCTGCCCACAGGACAAAGCACAAGCAGGCATAGTGCAATCACTGTGCCTACAAATGTGCGAATATGTGGGGTAAATACCTTTCTCACAAGGAGTTGCTTGCCTCTCCGCCCACTATTGAGCAGGTGGGGAAGCTATAATTAATGTTTTAATGTGTCAAAGATACGAATAATTCTCTCTAATTCCTCTTCGTTTTTGAAAGGAAATGAGATTTTTCCTTTACCGTCCTTATTGCAGGCAAACGAAACAGCCACGCCAAACGACTTGCTCAGGTGCTGTTTCAGCACATCGTAGTCGGCATTGTTCACCTTTTTTGCAGGTGCTTTTGGCTCGGTGCTGCCTTCTTCGTTCATTTCCTTTGCCCTTTGCTCCACCTGACGTACCGAGAGTCCTTTTTTCAGAATCTCGTTGTAGAGTTTGAGTTGCATGGTGGGCTTCTCCACCGAGAGCAACGCTCTTGCGTGGCCCATGTCCACAGCCTTGTCGCGCAAGCCGAGTTGCACTTCAGCCGGCAGTTTCAGCAGGCGGAGGAAGTTGGCGATGGTGGCGCGCTTCTTACCAATACGCTCGCTCAATCGCTCTTGGGTGAGGTTGTATTGGTCGATGAGTTTGCGGAAGGTGAGCGCAATTTCGATGGCGTTGAGGTCTTCGCGCTGAATGTTCTCAATCAGCGCCATCTCGGTGAGTTCGCTGTCGTTGGCGGTGCGCACGTATGCTGGCACGGTGTCGAGACCAGCGAGTTTGGCAGCACGGTAGCGTCGCTCACCCGAAATAATCATATAGGTGCCGGCTTCTGCGCTGCGCAGAGTGAGGGGCTGGATAATGCCCAACTCGCGTATAGAGGTAGCCAATTCCTCAAGTGCCTCCTCGTCGAAGTTGATACGAGGCTGGTCGGGGTTTGGCTTGATGAGGTCGATTGCTATTTCATTGATAGCCGAACTGCCGCTCGGCTGCACATCGTCCATTGAGATGAGTGAGTCGAGTCCGCGTCCGAGTGCATTTCTCTTGATTGCCATAGTGGAAACTTTGATTTAATGTGGTTACTTTTTCTTACGGTTTTTACTGATCAACTCTTTCGCCAACTGGGTGTGGCTGGTGGCACCACGGCTGGTGGGGTCGTAGAGAATGGCTGGCAAACCGTGACTTGGAGCCTCGCTCAAACGAATGTTGCGTGGAATCACGGTGCTGAACACCATGTCGCCGAAGTGGCTTTTCAACTCTTCGTAGATTTGGTTGGCAAGGCGGAGGCGTGCGTCGTACATGGTGAGCAGGAAACCCTCGATTTGGAGCGATGGGTTGAGTTTCGACTTGATGATGCGCACGGTGTTGAGCAACTTGCTGATGCCCTCAAGTGCGAAATACTCGGCTTGCACAGGAATAATCACCGAATCGGCAGCTGTGAGAGCGTTCACGGTAATCAATCCGAGCGATGGGCTACAGTCGATGAGAATGAAGTCGTATTCTTCCTTTGCGCTTGCCAAAGCCTTTTCGAGCACGCGCTCGCGGTGGGGCTTGTTGATAAGTTCGAGTTCCGCACCCACCAGGTCGATGCGGCTACCCACCAAGTCGAGCCCCTCCACGCAGGTTTTCACCTGTGTGCCGAGAATTGGATAATCGTCGACCAGACATTCGTAAATCGACGACGACATCTGTTTAGGGTCAACGCCGAGGCCCGATGTGGCGTTTGCCTGTGGGTCGGCGTCGATAAGGAGCACTTTCTTCTTGTTCACAGCCAATGAAGCTGATAAGTTGATGGCAGTGGTGGTTTTACCCACACCGCCCTTTTGATTGGCTATTGCTATGATTTTTCCCATAATCTTGCGGGTGTTTTTATTTACTCTGCAAAGGAATTACTTTTTGTTCAATTACAAGTTAAAAAATGCGTTAAATTGAAATAAATGTTGATAACTCGCCACTTTTGTTAATAACTATGCGCTTGTTAACAGGCGTTTGCGATGGGCGGCGCTTGATTTCCTCCCTTTTTCAACATTCGTATTTTTTTGCAAATATGCAGCGACTTGGTATGGTGATCAGGTCGCTGCATATATATTATATAGTGTGTAGAGTGCCGAGGTTCGGTTTTGCGCTTCGGCACTGCTGTCTATGTCGGGGGGAAAATTATGTGTCGAGGGTAGCGTAAGTGGCGTTGTCCTCGATAAACTGGCGGCGTGGTGGCACCTCTTCGCCCATGAGCATGGTGAACACGCGGTCGGCTTCTGCCGCATCGCTGATGGTGACACGCTTCAGCATACGGTTCTCTGGGTTCATGGTGGTGTCCCAAAGTTGCTCTGGGTTCATTTCACCAAGACCTTTGAATCGCTGAACACGCACATTCTTTTCTTCGCCAGCGCCATACTTGTCGATAAACTGACGCACCTGCATATCGGTCCAGCAATATTCAGAGTTATTGCCCTTGATAGCACGGTAGAGTGGTGGGGTGGCGATATAGAGGTGACCGTTCTCCACGATTGGACGAATGCAACGGAAGAAGAAGGTCATCAGCAGCGTGGCGATGTGGGCACCGTCCACATCGGCATCGGTCATGATAATCACACGGTGGTAGCGGAGTTTTTCGGGGTCGTAGTTGCGTGGGTCGGTGATACCGAGCGCACGGAAAATGGTGACTACCGATTCGCTTTCGTAGATTTTGTGCTCAAGCACCTTTTCCACGTTCAAAATCTTACCACGCAGTGGGAGAATGGCTTGGAACTGACGGTCGCGGCCTTGCTTTGCCGAACCACCTGCAGAGTCACCCTCGACGAGGAACAACTCCGACTTGGCTGGGTCCTTGCTTGAGCAGTCGGCAAGTTTGCCTGGCAGGCCAGAGCCAGCCAATGGCGACTTGCGAATGATTTTTGCGCGAGCGTTTTGTGCCGCATGACGTGCCTGTGCAGCCAATATCACCTTTTCGATGATGGCTTTGGCAGGTTCGGGGTGCTCTTCCAAATAGCTTTCAAGCGCAGCCTTCACGGCGGAGTTTACTGCGGTGATAGCCTCGGTGTTGCCGAGCTTGGTCTTGGTCTGACCCTCAAACTGAGGTTCGAGCACCTTCACCGACACCACAGCGGTCAAGCCTTGCAGGAAGTCTTCCTTCGAGAGTTCCACCTTAGCCTTCTCAAGCGCTTTCGACTTTTCGGCATATTTCTTGAGCGAAGTGCCTAAACCCATGCGGAAGCCCTGGAGGTGAGTACCACCCTCAATGGTGTTGATATTGTTGACAAACGAATAGATGTTTTCCTTGAAAGTCTTGTTGTAGGTCATAGCCACTTCCACAGGAATTTCGCCTTCGTTGTTGGTGATATGAATCACATCGCTGATGAGCGGTTCCTTGCCTTCGTCGAGGTAGCGCACGAAGTCGTCCAAACCGGTTTCGGAGTGGTAAACCTCGGTGCGTGGCACACCGTGCTCGTCCTTGTCGCGCAGGTCGGTGAGCGAGAGGGTCACGCCAGCGTTAAGGTAGGCAAGGTCGCGGAGGCGGTTGCTCAAAATGCTGAATTGATATACTGTGGTTTGGAAAATGGTGGCATCGGGGTGGAAGATGACGGTGGTGCCGTGATCTTCTTCCGCACATTCTCCAATTATTTTCACTTCGCTTGTGGGCTTGCCAAAAGCGTATTCTTGCATATATACTTTGCCTTCACGGCGCACTTCGGCGCGAAGGTAGTCGCTAAGTGCGTTCACACAACTTACGCCCACACCGTGCAGACCGCCCGACACTTTATAGGAGCCTTTGTCGAACTTACCGCCGGCGTGCAGCACAGTCATCACCACCTCAAGTGCCGACTTGTGGAGTTTTTCATGCTCGTCCACAGGAATGCCACGGCCGTTGTCGCTCACGGTGATGGAGTTGTCTTCGCCAATGGTCACAGTGACCTTGTCGCAGAAACCTGCAAGGGCTTCGTCGATAGAGTTATCTACAACTTCTGATACCAGATGGTGGAGTCCTTTCACGTGTGTGTCGCCAATATACATTGACGGACGCTTGCGCACAGCTTCAAGGCCCTCGAGCACTTGAATGTTAGACGCTGAATACTGTTCTTCTTGCTGTTCGATTAATTCTTCTGACATATATTTCACACTTTTCGCAAGGGTCAAAACATCTGTTTCTTGGCCTTTTTAGAGGGTTCGTAGCGCACGTTTTGATGCTTGCGTCATAAAACATACAAATTTACGAAAAAATCCCTCAATCACCAAATTTAAAGCCCTAAAATCCACAAATTTTTCCCCCACCACATCACCCCAAATTCACCCCGCAAAATCACCACCCAAATCCTATCCCCAAAAAGCAAACCATCAAAACCGTCCCTTTGATGGTATTTGTATTAAATATCTATGTGTGAGGTGGCTTTGGATATAAAATAAAGAAAAAAATGTGTTGGGAATAAAAATGTGTGAGGTTTCGTTTTTTTTGGTGTTTATTTGTTATATTTGCGGTTGAAAAACCTGTAGATTATGGATAAAAGGCATTTGTTTTCTCGTGCGTTGCTATTTGTGGCAATGGTGCTCTTGCTTGGCGTGGCTCAGGCTCGTGCGAATGTGTTCAGTGATTTTAACGAAAAGGAGCAACAACTGTATCAGAATGCTATCCACTTTATGGATAATGGAATGGTGGATACTGGCATTGACTTGCTCAAGGGCTTGGATAAAGCGCATCCTTCCAACAGGGCGGTCGTCTATGAAATTGTGTATGGATATATTGTTAAGCAAGATTATGAAGAAGCATATCAGTGGGCGAAAAAGCTGTTGAAGCTAAAAGATGCAGATGCCGACTCATACTTTATTGCAGGTAATGCCTTCGATTATGTGGGGAAGCGCAAAGAGGCTATTGAAATTTATGAAAAGGGTTTGAAGAAGTTCCCTAACAGTGTCCGCCTGTGGGTGGAAAAGGGCAATATGGCATATATGATGAAGAACTACGATGAGTCTGTGGGATGTTATGAACATGCCATTGATATTGATCCGAATTACGACGCGTCGTATTATCGTCTTGCCAATTTATATGCTATGTCAACCGACCCTGTTTGGGCTGTGATGTATGCTCAGAATTACCAATTGCAAGCGAGCAAATATGAGCGACTGATGGAAATGGGGAAACTCATCTATGATTTGTATCGCGAAAATGTGACTCGCAAAGATGGCAAATGGATGGTGACTTTCACTAAAAAAGTGAATTTGTCGGCGTATGCTTCGCTTGATTGTGATTTGCCTTACAATGGATTTTTTTATTATACGCATAAGGTTGTGCTTGATGAGGGAGGTTTCGCAGGTGATACACTCACGCTTGCAGATGTGGCGAGGCTGCATCGCAAATATGTGGAGATAGCCGACACAACGGCACACGACTATTACAATGTGCCGGTGCTGGATATGGAACGAGCAGCGCTGCACGAAGGACATTTAGAGGGCTATATTATGTGGATGCTTCGTGGAGCCGACGTGGGATTTGGAAACAAGTATTTTGGAACCGAACAGTGTGATTCGGTGGTAAACGCATTTGTGGAATGGTATAATAATGATTATAACAAAAGAGGTTACAGAATGGGCGAGACTCGCCCCAAAACCACGGTTACTGCACTTGTGCCAGTGCCTCGCGTCGACGACCTGAAGGATGAGAAGGCTTGCAGGGTGCATCGTGATGAAATTCGCGCTATTGCTAAGTGGGTGCTTGATGCTAAGCCAGATACAACCAGTTTGTTGCAAAAAAAGATGTCGGGTGCAATGTTTGCATGGGTAATGAATACCGAAGAGGTGTCTTTGGTTATGGATATGAATCCATTGCAACTTCAAATGCATATTCTGCCATATTTTATTGCTGCGACTATTGAGCATTTGCTCGGTCAAAATAAGAGGGAATTAGACTGCTCTGATTTTGTGAAAGTGATGATGAAGGTGGTTTACTATGCTCGCAAGTATAAGGATTTGCTTGGCTTGACCGAAAAAGAACTGAAAGTGATTAATCAAGACGATGAGACGCTCAATGCCTTATTCAAGGCTGATTTCGAGAAAGTGAGCAAAAAGAGAAATATGAAGAGTTCAAGAAGTTAGGTTCTTGTTTCCCCTCAACAATCATCTGAGAAATAATTAGGCATTTTTCGCAAAAAACACCATCAAAAGAACCGTCCCTTTGATGGTGTTAGGTGGTAAGATGTTGTTAGATAGTGGTTTGTGGTGCGGTTTTTTGGTTGGATTGTTAGATTCCTTTTGTGAGGAATTGGCGGAGGTGTAGGTGTGTCACGCCTTCGTAGTCGCTGCTTTTGAGTAGTGGCGATGCCGAGATAACGTATTTTGGATAGTTGTCGGGGATAAGGCAGAGATTTCCGAATTCCCTTTCTTTTGTTTCTTGATTGGCGATTAGATAAGCCACTTGCACATACGCTTTTTTGCCAGGTTTTGTGCACACGAAGTCGATTTCACCAGCCCTTAGTTGCCCCACTTTCACGGTGTAGCCCAGATGCAGCAAATGCAGATACACCACATTTTCAATCACTTTTTCAATGTCGGTGTCGCGCTCACCGCCAGCAATGAAGTTGCGCAAACCGATGTCGCCGAAATAGCATTTGCTGTTCGACTCCAGTAGTTTTTTGCCGTGAATGTCGTAGCGGTCCACTTTGTGGGTGAGATACGCCTCGCAGAAATACGACATGTAGTTTAGCACAATGTTGGTGGAGACTTCCACGTTTTGCGACCTCATGTATTTCACTATACTGTTGGCAGAGTTAAGTTTGCCTATGGTGTCGGCCATAAACACGACGAGGTTGCGAATGAAAGGAATGTTGCGAATGGTGTGTCGCTCAATGATGTCTTTCAGCATAATGGTGTTGAACACCCCCGAAAGGTATTCGCTCACCATGCCTTCATTGTCAATGCCTATGTCTTTAAGTGCAGGAAGTCCACCAAAATTGAGGTATTTCCAAAGTGCTTCGTCGCTATCTGTTAGGTTATGGAACTCAAGAAACTCGGTATAACTAAGGCTTTGAACATGAATTTCTTCATAGCGTCCGGCAAGCAGTGTGCTCAGTTCGCCCGATAGCATTTTTGAGTTAGAACCAGTGATGATGATGTCGGTGGAGTCTTCCGTGCGGAAACTTCTTACCGAGTGTTCCCAACCGGCGATGTCTTGCACTTCGTCGATAAGAATATAGTTGTGCTTGCCAGCGGCGAAATGCTCGTCGATGTAGCCGTTGAGCTGCTCGTGATTTTGTATGTAATTAAAGTCTTTCTTTTCCTTGTCGATATAGATGATGTTGGCGTTTGGCTCTGTTTTGTGACGAATTACAAAATCCTTTAATACAAAACTTTTGCCCACACGACGCTGACCTACAAGGACAATGATTTGCCCTTTTCCAAGCCAAGCATCCACTCGCTTCGCATAATATGTTCTTGAAATAATTTCCATAACTAAATTCCTTTCTCACCGCAAATATATAAATTTTATCATTTATAGACAACAAAATTAGCATAAAATGTGATTTTATCATTTATGAACAACAAAATTGCAAAAATTGTGGTTTTGTTGTTTACGGACAATGAAATTGCGTGTGGGGGTGTGGTTTTGTGGTTTTGTGGGGAGGAGAAATGAATAGCGAGGCTGTGTCGGTGGGTGACACGGCCTCGCTTGTGGTTTTCGCCTTGTGGGGGGCGGTTAGAGGGCGGATTTTAGGCGGGTGATGAATTCGTCGGCTTGGGCGATGGTGAGGGTGAGTGGGGGGAGCAGGCGAATCATGTTGGTGCCGCTTGCGCCTGTGAACACGTGCTGCTCGTGAATGAGGCGGCTACGCAGTTCTTTCACCGGATAGTCAAACTCCATGCCTATCATTAAGCCACGGCCTCGCACTTCCTTGATGCCAGGAATCTTTTTCAGTTCCGTGAGCAGGTGTTCGCCCACTTTTCGTGCGTTCTCCACCAGTTGCTCTTTCTCGAAGATTTCAAGCACGGCGATGGCTCCGGCGCAGCCGAGGTGGTTGCCGCCGAATGTGGTGCCAAGCATTCCATACACAGGTTTGAACTCTGGGCTACAGATGAGTGCGCCCATGGGGTAGCCGTTGCAGATGCCCTTCGCCATCGTCACGATGTCGGCTTTGATGCCGCTCCACTGGTGGGCGAAGAATTTGCCCGTACGGCCGTAGCCGCTCTGAATCTCGTCGAGGATAAGCACCACGCCACTTTCTTGGGTGAGGGTGCGGAGTTGGCGCATAAATTCGTCGGATGGAATCTGAATGCCACCCACGCCCTGAATGCCCTCGATAATTACCGCTGCCACATCGCCTTTGGCGATTTCAGCCTTCACGGCATCGATGTCGCAGAACGGCACGATGGTCACGTTAGGCGTGGCATTGACGGGGGCTTGGATTTTGGGATTGTCGGTGGCTTCCACGGCAAGTGAGGTGCGCCCGTGGAACGCCTTGCTGAAGGCGATTACGCGCGGCTTGCCAGTGTGGAACGATGCCAACTTCATCGCGTTTTCGTTGGCTTCCGCACCAGAATTGATGAGGAAAAGTTGGTAATCGTCGTAGCCGCACGCCTTGCCCAGTTTTTCTGCCAAGCGCACTTGCAGACTGTTGATTACTGAATTGCTGTAGAACACCAGGTTTTCGGCTTGCTTCTTCAGCGCGTCGATATAGTGGGGGTGGCTGTGGCCGACCGAAATCACGGCATGGCCACCGTAAAGGTCGAGATATTCGGTGCCGCTGGCATCGTAGGTGTGGCAGCCCACGCCCTTCACAATCTCGATATCGAATAATGGATATACGTCGAATAATTTCATGACTTTCTTCTTTTGGATTATCACACAGATTCAACAGATTCAACGGATTTTTTAATTCAACAGATTGCTTTTTTTCTGTTTAATCTGTTGAATCTGTGTGAGATTGTTAAAATGCTGAGGCTTTGAGGGCGAGGCCGGTGCGCTCTGGCAAGCCGAAGAGCAGATTCATATTGTGTACGGCGGTGCCCACGGCGCCTTTCAGCAAATTGTCGATAGCAGATGTGATGAGGATTTTGCCGTCTATTTTATCAACGTGAATCAGGCATTTGTTGGTGTTCACCACATCTTTGAGGTCGATTTCCTTGTCGGTCACGAAAGTGAACGCGTGAGGAGCGTAATATTCCTCGTAAGCGCGCTTCACATCTTCCAACTCGGCATCGCTACGCAGGTAGAGCGTGGCGAAGATGCCGCGCGAGAAGCAACCACGCATCGGAATGAAGTCGAGTTCGCTATCAAAACCAGGCTGGAGCAGCGTGAGCGACTGGCGGATTTCGAGCAAATGCTGATGCTTGAAAGGCTTGTAGATGCTCACATTGTCGTTGCGCCATGAGTAGTGCTTCGAGGGTCCTGGTTTCACGCCAGCACCAGTGCTGCCCGTCACGGCATGGATATGCACATCGGCGTTGAGCCAGCCGTTTTTCGCCAGTGGGAGCAATGCCAACTGAATGGCGGTGGCAAAGCAGCCGGGGTTGGCGATATGCTTGGTGGCGGTGGTGATGCGCTCGCGGTTCAGTTCAGGCAAACCGTACACGAAATCGTGCACACCGTCGGCGATGCGGAAATCTTGCGCAAGGTCGATGATGCGGAGCGATTCGGGAATCTCGCCCTTATGCTCTTCGAGGAAAGGTTTCGAGAATCCGTGAGGCGTGCAGAGAAACAGCACGTCGATTTCGCTCAACGGCGTATCGGCTACGAACACAAGGTCGGTTTCTCCGATGAGTCCTTGGTGCACGCTGTCCACACGGTTTCCGGCGTTGCTGGTGCTGCTTATCCATTTCAGTTCCACCTCAGGGTGGCAAATGAGAAGTCGGGTGAGTTCGCCAGCGGTGTAGCCGGCTCCACCTATGATACCTGCTTTAATCATCGCTCTACAAATCCTCTTCTTTGCCGTTCTTGATTTGGTTGTAGTGATACACCTTCAGCGGGTTGGCGTAGATTTTGGTGAAGCCCTTCACATCGTCGGCGCTCCACGCCTTGTTCATTTCGCCATATTCGCCAAAGTTGGTCTTGCTCAAGTCGTAGTCGCTCTCCACGCCCACCAGTTCATAGCGGTAAGGCTTCAGGTCGATAATCACACGGCCGGTGACATTGCGTTGCGACTCCACCAAGTAAGCCTCGATGTCGCGCATCACAGGCTCCAGATAGTAGCTTTCGTGGAAGAACATGCCGTACCAGTTGCCCAGTTGCTCCTTCCAGTATTGCTGCCACTTGGTGGTGGTGTATTTTTCGAGCAACTTGTGGGCGGCGATAATCAGCAATGGAGCCGCAGCCTCGAAGCCCACACGGCCCTTGATGCCGATAATGGTGTCGCCGAGGTTGATGTCGCGGCCTATGCCGTAAGGAGCCACCATCTCTTCAAGGTCTTGAATAGCCTTCACCTTGTCGGGGTAGGCGGTGCCATTGATGGCAGCGATTTCGCCCTTTTCAAAGTCGATGGTGATGCGCTTGTCCTCTTTGGCTGTCATCTGACGCAGGAATGCGCTTTCGGGCAGGTTTTCGTTGCTGTGCAGCGTTTCCTTACCGCAGATGCTTGTGCCCCACAAGCCTTCGTTGTAGCTGTATTCGAGTTTCTTGAAGTCGCCTTCGAAACCGTGGTCCTTCAAGTAGTTGATTTCATAATCGCGAGTGAGCGAAAGGTCGCGCGTAGGGGTGATGACCTCGATTTCGGGAGCCAGCACTTGGAAAGTGAGGTCGAAACGGATTTGGTCGTTGCCTGCGCCTGTGCTACCGTGTGCCACGCAATCGGCGCCAATCTCCTTGGCGTAGTTGATGATAGCGATGGCTTGGAACATACGTTCCGAACTTACAGAAATAGGGTAGGTGCCATTGCGCAGCACATTGCCCATCACCATATATTTGATGCTCTTTTCGTAATATTCTTGCGTCACGTCGAGGTTCACGTGCTTCACAGCACCCAGTGCCAGCGCATTTTTCTCGATGGTCTCCAACTCTTCGGCGCTGAAGCCGCCAGTGTTGGCAGTGGCAGTGTAAACGGCGTAGCCGCAGTCTTCTGAAAGATATTTCACGGCGAAAGAAGTGTCGAGGCCGCCGCTATAGGCGAGCACCACTTTCTTGCGCTCTTTGTTTTTGCCTTTTGTATTCATATCGGTGTCGTATGTGATTTCTTCGTTGATATGTTCGGCGGGGTCGTAGAGCAGTGCAGTGCACAGGCATTTAGCTCCGCCATTGCGTTGTAGAATGTCGAAATTCACGCAACTTTCGCAACCTTTCCAGAATTGCTCGTCGCGGGTGAGAACTTCAAAAGTCACGGGCTTGAAGCCGAGCTTCGTGTTCATGTTGAGCACGGCAGCGCCAGTGGTAAGGCTGAACACCTTAGCAAGCGGATAGCGTTCGCGAGCTAAGGCGAAAACTCGTCGTTTGATCATAGTAGCCACGCCGATACCTCTAAAATCGGGGTGAACGATAAGTCCTGAGTTGGTTACAAACAATTGGTGGTCCCAGCTTTCGATGTAACTGAACCCTGCAAATCGGCCGTGGTAGAGCGCCAAAACTGCTTTGTTTTGTCGCATCACTTTTTCCAGATACTCGTGTGTACGGCGAGCGATACCAGTGCCACGAACCTTGGCGGCTGCCGCCATCGTGTCGATAATCTCATCTATGTATTTGAGATGCGACTCTCCAGCCACCACAATTTCAATGTCTTTGATGTCAATCATTTTTTTGTTACTACGAATCAAATTTCTAAATTCCGTTATTATCTAAAGTCGCAGCCCGCACATAAATATATGTGAGGCGTGTCGAGAAAAAATCAAATTAGTGTGTAGTTTCATGTGTGAAAGCGTGTCACCTTTCAGAGAAAGGCGGTGAATGGGGGCTTAGCCGATGATGTCGGCAGGCAGGAATCGGGCAAAAAACTCGTTCGATTCCTTGCGCGAGATGCCCTCTCGGAGCAACACGAACACCGTGTCGGCACCAGCGATAGTGCCCAGCACCATGTGGGCGTGGCTCATGTCGATGTCGTATGCCAGACCGGTGGCATAGCCGTTTCGGGTCTTGATTACCGCAATGTTGCCAGAATAGTCAAGCGACACAAACCCGATTTGCGCACCGCCTGTAAGTCCCTTCTGCCCTTTCATGAGCATGGAGTCTTGCAGTTCGTTGCTGTCGGGGATGATATACATGTATTCGCCCGCATCGTTAGCCACTTTCGTCACCTTTAGTGTCTTCAAGTCGCGCGACAGGGTGGCTTGCGTCACCTCGATACCATGCTGCTTCAGCAGTTCGGCAAGCTCGTTTTGGCTTCCGATGCAGTTCTTTTTTACTAACTCTATAATTACTTGGAGTCGATTTCTTTTATTCTTCACGATAGCAATGATTTGTGAGTTGGTGGATAAATGAAATTTTTTGGCTCAGTAGCGTATTTAAATTAATTATTGGGGGCTAAACAGTGCTGTAAGTACTTGACTTTCTTTCCCACATCAATCAGACAAAGGTAGTAATAAAAATTGTAAATAGAAGAATTTTGCCAATATTTTAATGAATTTTTATACAAATCCCCACTCCAACTTCACATTCAAAACAAAACTCCGCCAAAAAATGAAGAACGAACCACGCAGTCCCCATAGCATACGGGGACTGTCAAAAAAGCAAGTAATGGATTTTAAGTATGGATAATGTTGTGCCCTATATCAGAAAGGACATACTTCTGGTTCTTGCTGGTAGGTTTGTTGGGTATGGTCATTGAGATTGCCCCCATTGCAAGTAATTTTTCAAGATACTTTCGCTTCTTTTGCTTGTAAGATATTTTGTCTATTCCCTCCAACATCTCTTGAGCAGAGACCTCTTTCTTTGCTCTTATAAGGCAAATAGCCAAGAAGCCTAATTCGCTCATAGACATATCTTGGACATATCTTGGACATATCTTGGACAAATTAATTCTAATTTGCTCTATATCAGTCTCTCTAATACTACTCGCATCTTGGACAAAATCTATTCTGGCTGGTATGTCAATCAAGAAATAGGAACGTGACTCATCTGTTTCAATCGTTGCTTTAGGCGAACCGTTCTCTCTGAGTTTCTTCTGTATAGTGGGAATCCCTGTGGCTCTACCTTCGGTAAGGTCCAATTCTTTAAGAAACTCTCCTAATCTGCGATTACGGTATCTGCGCGACCGAAGAATGTTTGCCTCTTTAAGCGACTCCATACTTATAGACCGGTCAGGTCCAGAATAGCTCAGTATGCTGATTCTATTGGGTTCGATGGTGATTTCTACCGGTTCACGTTCTTTGTAGTCTCTGTGGTATAGGGCATTTACAACCGCTTCTTCTAATGCTTGAAACGGATAATTGAACACCTTTACTGAATGCTCGTCATCAGTAGGCTTGGTGATTCGCTCCTTTATAATATTGGTACGCAAATAATCCAATGTGCGGCGTATCATCATGGGTACTGGGCCTAAAATCGATGGCACCTCAATGAAATTTTCGGGATTTTTCTCTCGCCCTTCAGGAAATACAACAATATCTACCTGTGTTGTTGGAAAGAATTTTTCGGGATGTTCTGCAAACATCATTGCTGCCACATTCTTAATGCTCTTTTTTTCTTTAGGTCCATCATATAGTTGCATTTGATCCAAAATCCTCTCCATATCGGTAGCAAAGTTGGCTTTTGCTAACCGACTGTCAATCTTTGTTAGATAGTCTTTCAATAATAAAGGCGAGATGTCATCAATGCTTATGTTCTCGTTGCCACGGTCGTCAAATGGAACTCTGTTAGCCATATCTCTTAGTTGGTCAAGAAATTCGCCTTTGGCTTCTATTGACGAAGTTCCATATCTGATATAGAAAATGGGCTTTTTAAGTTTTGCATTTACATCTGCTGGTGCTGTGTATGGGCGGTTGTGTCCAGCTGTAGCCCAAATCACTACCAAATATTTACCATCAACTTCTTCAATTGATACCCTCGGCGCATATACTGGTTCTATCAGCTGGTTGTACTGAAGCACCTCTCTTTGAATCTTGTCAAGGTTTTCCTCTGGTACACCTTTCACAGGACGAACAGCTATGCCATTCTTTTCGGCAACACCAATGATTATATATCCACCGCCGAGATTGTCAATGTCATTGGCAAACGCACAGATGCTATGATAGATGGACGTTGGGTTCCATCCTTCCTTGAACTCGATTCTGTTTGATTCTACGCGTTGCTTATGGAGCAGGTCTTCTATATTTATTGGTAATGCCATAATGGTTTCAGTATTAATGATGCAAAGATACAGAATTTAATCTAAAACCATATTGCAAGCTGATGTGAAATTGTTGAGAATGGTGATGTTGGTTATAAAATTGGGGTTGATTTTTTTGGTGTGGGAGGGGGTGGGGGGAATAAAAAAAGCCTCCTTTTGAAAGGAGGCTTTTGGTGACCCCGGAGGGGCTCGAACCCTCGACCCATTGATTAAGAGTCAATTGCTCTACCAACTGAGCTACGGAGTCATGATGTTTATTCGTTTCCGAATTGCGAGTGCAAAGTTACGACAATTTTTGAAACCTGCAAAAAAAATCTGCGTTTTTTTCAAAAAAAGTGCATTTTTTGTCGTTTTCCTTGATTTTTCTGCCCCTCGGCCCCCTATTTTTGTGATTTTTGGCTCGAAAATCAGATAAAAAGGAAAAAGCGATGGCTTTGGTAAAAATTTGCTATCTTTGTAGAAAATAGGCTGCATCTCAGCATAGCAATCAATCAAGCTTGTTGCTCTGCGTTCGATTTGCACTATCTTTGTAGAAATATAGATATAAAAGAAATATAGATATAAGATATAAATATGTCAAATCAAGAAAAACGACCGCTGATTTTGATCAGCAACGACGACGGATTCTCGTTCAACGGTATTAAGACCCTTATAAAAGTGGCTCGCAAATATGGCGATGTGGTGGCTGTGGCTCCTGCCATGCAGCAAAGTGGCAAGGGGTGTTCCATCACATTCTTCGAGCCTCTGCGCGCGTTGAAGTTGAAAGAAGAGGAAGGCTACACCGAGTATCAAGTGCCAGGCACGCCCACCGACTGCGTGAAACTCGCCCTCGACCAACTGCTTGGCGGCCGTAAACCAGATTTGGTGCTTTCGGGCATCAACCATAGCTACAACTACGGCACCTGCACACTTTACAGTGGCACGATGGGCGTGGTGTTTGAGGCTGCGGTGCATCATTTGCCTGCTGTGGCATTCTCCGCCGAGCCTTTTGCCCCCGAATCCGACTTCACCTCCTACGAGCCGTGGATTGAAAAAGTGCTCGAAAGGGTGCTCGAAAGCGGATTGCCCGACGGCATCTGCCTGAACGTGAACATGCCCGAAAATGCAAAAGGCATGAAGGTGGTGCGCACAGCCATGGGCAGATGGGAGAAAGTGTTTGAGCACCGCATTGACCCACATGGCATTGACTATTACTGGGTGACAGGTGAATACCGTCTCGACAATCCCGACGATGACGAAACCGACGTGCGCGCTGTGGAAGATGGCTGGGTGGCAGTCACCCCATGTCGCGTAGACCCCACCGATCACGGCGTTTTAGACCAGATTTCGGCATTGCTCAAATAGGTTTTCTGCGCCACGCTATTAAATCACATTGATTATAATGTGTAAGTCGTGATATTTTTGTAATTTTGCACAATATTTCAATTTAACAAAACAAGAAAACAGCATAACGATAATGGAAAGAAAGGTTAGAGTGCGTTTTGCACCATCTCCAACAGGTCCGCTTCACATCGGTGGAGTGCGTACTGCACTGTATAACTATCTGTTTGCTCGCCAGCACGGTGGCACAATGATTCTCCGCATTGAAGATACCGACTCAAACCGTTTCGTGCCAGGTGCCGAAGCGTATATCAACGAGGCACTTCACTGGCTCGGCATTGGCATTGATGAAGGCGTGGCAGAAGGTGGCGAATACGGACCCTACAAACAAAGCGAGCGCCGCGACATCTACCGCAAGTATGTGAAGCAACTGCTCGACGACGGCAAGGCGTATATCGCATTCGACACCCCCGAAGAACTCGACGCAAAGCGTGGCGAAGTCAAGAACTTCCAATACGACGCATCCACTCGCATGAGTATGCGCAACTCACTCTCGCTCCCTGCCGAGGAAGTGCAAAAACTCATCGACGCCGGCACCAACTATGTGGTGCGCTTCAAGATTGAGCCAGGACGCAACGTGGTGGTACACGACCTCATTCGTGGCGATGTGACCATCAACTCTTCCATTCTCGACGACAAGGTGCTCTACAAGCGTGCCGACGACCTGCCCACCTACCACTTGGCAAACATCGTGGACGACCACTTGATGGAAGTGAGCCATGTGATTCGTGGTGAGGAATGGTTGCCAAGCGCACCATTGCACGTGCTTCTGTACGAGGCATTCGGCTGGTCCGACACCCAACCTGAATTTGTGCACCTGCCACTGCTGCTCAAGCCCGACGGCAAAGGCAAATTGAGCAAGCGCGACGGCGACCGTCTTGGTTTCCCTGTTTTCCCACTCGAATGGCACGACCCCAAGAGCGGCGAAATCTCTTCAGGCTATCGTGAAAGCGGCTATCTGCCACAAGCGGTGGTCAATTTCCTCTCGCTCCTTGGCTGGAACCCAGGCGACGACCGCGAAATCATGAGCATGGACGAACTGATTCGCGACTTCTCGTTTGCACACTGCTCAAAGAGTGGCGCAAAATTCGACTTCGAAAAGGCAAAATGGTTCAACCACGAATATCTGATGGCTACCGACGATGCGGCTCTTGCCGAACTGTTCAAGCCAGTGCTCGCTGAGCATGTGGATGTGGCTCAATTCACCGACGAATACATTGCCGAGGCAGTGGGCACGGTGAAGAACCGCATCAACTTCGTGAAAGACCTTTGGACCAACGCCGCATTCTACTTCCAGGCTCCTGTGGAATACGCTCCAAAAGACGTGAAAAAGCGTTGGAAAGAAGACACCCCAAAACTGATGGGCGAACTCATCACCGTGCTTGAAGGCATCGCCGACTTCTCCGACGCTGCCGCCACCGAAGCCACCGTGATGGCTTGGATTAAGGGCAACGAATACCACATGGGTAACGTGATGAACGCGTTCCGCCTCACTGTGGTGGGCGAATGTAAAGGCCCTCACATGTTTGAAATCACTCGTTTGCTTGGAAAGGAAGAAACCATCGCCCGCATCAAGCGTGGCGTAGAGGCTATTCACCTTCCTAATGAATAATATACAGTAGGCACAGACATGGCTAAAAAGTGGTTGGTCGTGATGGCGATGTGGCTTATGGGCGTGGCTTATGGCAATGCCCAGGAAGTGGTGTGGAGTGTGGATTTCGATTCACACTTTGCCAACCGTGAGGGTGGCGACGAACTTCGCCCCGACCAAACTTTCCTCTTCACCCGCTTGGCACCCGAAATCGGCATACAGTTGGGCAATCAGCGAAACGGCCACACGCTCAAAGGCGGTGTGAGTTGGATGCAACCGCTCAACTCCGACGCTGCCGATGCCAAGGTGTCGCCCACGCTCTACTACCAGTACCGCCACAAGGGCTGGAGTGTGAATGTGGGTATGATTCCACGCACCGAAATGGTGGAGCACGCCCCACGCTACCTGTGGAGCGACTCGCTGGCTTACCGCCAGCCCAACATTCGCGGTGTGCTTGCCCAGTATCAGAAGCGCCCCGAACGTGGCTATGCGCAACTGTTCTTAGACTGGCGACAGCAGCAAGCCGACTTCCGTCGCGAGGCATTCAATGTGCTCATCAGCGGAAAGGCGTATGTGGGCAATGTGTGGATAGGAGGCCATGTGCAATACAATCATCTGGCAAAATCAAAACTGGCACCAGAGGGCGAAGGCGTGAACGATGATGTTACTGTCAACCCCATGGCTGGCTTCGATTTGAAAATTGCGCCAAAGGCATCGCTGAAAGTGAAGGCAGGTGCCATCATCAACCTTGAGCGCGACCGTTCGGAAGAGAACGGCTGGAAAGCACCTTGCGGCTTCATCGGCAATGTGCAAGGCCGTTGGAAATGGCTTGAGGCAGAGCAGAATGTGTATGCTGGTGGCAATCTTTTCCCACTTTGGAACAAGTATGGCAGCGAACTCAATTTGGGCGACTCCTACTATTGCTCCAAGTTCTACAGCCGCACCGACCTGCGTGCCCATATCGTGCAGACGCGCTTCGTCGACCTCAACGCGTCGCTCACCTTCCATGCCACAGATAAGATAACAGGATTTTGGCAACAGGTGAGTTGCCGCTTTTACATAGACCAAGACCTTTGGAAGCATCGTCGCAGCAAGAAATACTTGCGTGGCGGCAGAATGCTGCAAAGCAATTTTTAGAGAGAGTAATGAGAGCAATATATAATTTAGGAATTAAAGCGTATAGGCTGGGTGTGCGTTTGGCTGCATTGCGCAACCATAAGGCACGCTTGATGATTGACGGGCAAAAACGCACTTTCGACTTGCTGCGCGCCACGCTTAATCCCGAAAACAAAAATATTTGGATTCACGCTTCATCGCTTGGCGAATTTGAGCAGGGCTGTCCGCTGATTGAGCGCATCAAGAGCGAAAACCCCGACGCACACATCGTGCTGAGTTTCTTTTCGCCCAGTGGCTACGAAGTGCGCAAGAATTACGACAAGGTGGACGTGGTGTGCTACCTCCCATTCGATGTGCCATCGGAAGTGAGGAAGTTCATCGACTTGGTGAATCCCTCGATGGCGATTTTCGTGAAATATGAGTTCTGGGGCAACTACCTGAGCGAACTGAAGCGCAGAGCCATCCCCACCTACATCATTTCGTCCATTTTCCGTGAGGGGCAAATCTTCTTCCGTCCGTGGGGCGGCATGTTCCGCGACATGCTCCGCTGCTTCACACGCATTTTCGTGCAAAACGAGGAATCGCGTCAACTGCTCAAGACCATCAACATTGACAATGTGGAAGTGGCTGGCGACACACGCTTCGACCGCGTGGCAGATGTGCGAGGCGCAGCCAAGGAATTTCCTGTGATTGAATCGTTTGTGGCTAACAGTTCCTTCACTTTGGTGATGGGCAGTTCGTGGCAGCCCGACGAGGATATTGTGATGCCGTATTTCGACGAGCACCCCAATATGAAGTTGATAGTGGCTCCACACGAGTTTGATGCCGAACGCCTCAGTGCCATTGTTGGCAAAACCCGCCGCAAGGCAGGGCTTTACAGTGCCACTAGAGCAGAGAATGCCGCCGAACTCGACTGCTTGGTGATTGACTGCTTCGGCATTCTTTCATCGCTCTACCGCTATGGCCAGATGGCATATATCGGCGGTGGATTTGGCGCAGGCATTCACAACATCAACGAGGCAGCCGTGTATGGCATACCGGTGGTGTTTGGTCCGAAGTTTGGCAAGTTTGCCGAGGCGCACGACCTCATAGCCTTCGGTGGCGGTCATTGTATCAACAATGCGCAAGAGTTCGCCGACCTGATGGACAAAATGCTCAACAATTCAGCCGCGCTCGAAAACAGTGGCAACATTGCCGGCAACTATATCTCCACCCACATCGGATCCACCTCGCGCATCTACCGCGAGTTGTTCCCCAAACGCCGTCAATAGTTTGTGACCACACTCATATCACCTCATCACAGCACCCCAAAAGCATTAATCAATGTCTTTGGGGTGCCGTTTTGTTAGCACCCACCGGGAAATCGGATCAGTGTAAACCAAAGGGACGGTTCTTTTGGTTTGCCTTTGGCATATACAAACCAAAAGAACCGTCCCTTTGGTTTGTGGTTTATGTTGTTCTGCTTGAAATCAGCCATGCCACAGCACTAACGACAGGTGCGAAGCACTGGCATCGGCTAAAGGCTATTTTTTATGTTTTTGTTTTTGATTCCACTCAGTAATTTTCTATTGAACTGGGAAAATCGGTGAAAAACGGTGGGTTTCGGTGCAATAAAGTGGGCTGATTTTCGCCGAATAAATAATTTTTATTTATCTTTGTAGAAGTTCATAACGCAACACAAATTTTGCCGCTTCTGTTAACGGTGGCAATCATTCAACAACACTATTTTATGAGAACCGATATCAACTCAAAATTAAAGCTGGGACAATTGTCGAAACGCTATTATTGCCCTGAGAGTGAAGTGGATTTGGCTTCGCTCACACGATTTGAAAAGGTATATACCAAAATCGTGGAAACCCCCAACGAAGGTGCTGCCGATGCGGCACTCGACATCGCTGAGGCCATTGAGCGGTGCGTGGAAGAACGCGGACGATGCGTGATTGGCTTCGGGGCAGGCAAAGGCGTGCTCGAAGTGTACGACGAGCTGGTGCGACTCTATTTTGCCGACAAGGTGAGTTTCGCAAAGGTGGTGGCGTTCAACATCAGCGAATTGGGCTTCGGTCAGCAGGCCACCGAATCGCAAAACAATTTCCGCCGCTTGCAGGAACGCCTGTTCAATAAGATTGATATCGATCCTTCAAATGTATATACTATCGATGAGGGTGCCACAAAGGAGAATGTGCACCGCTACTGCAAGCAGTACGAAACACTCATCGACTCGTTTGGCGGCATCGACTTGCTGGTGTGCCAGCTGACCAAAAACGGCGGCTTGGCATTCAATGAGCCAGGCTCGCAATCCACATCATCGTGCCGATTGGTGCTGTTGAGCAACGATACCCGTCAGCGCATCGCCGACAGTTACCAATGCGAGGTGGCTCCCGACACGGCAGTGACGCTCGGCATGTCGAATCTGCTTGCCGCACGCACGGTGATTTGCGTGGCGTGGGGTGAGGCAAGTGCCGAAGCCGTTTACAACACGATTGAGGGACGCATCGGCGACAACACGCCAGCCTCGTTTCTGCAAATGCACCACGATGTGAAGTTGTTCGTCGACCTCGATGCAGCGTCGCTTCTCACTCGCATCAGTTTCCCATGGAAGGTGACTTCATGCGAATGGACCGACGTACTGGTGCGCCGCGCCATCGTATGGCTCAGCCAGCAGACAGGCAAGCCCATTTTGAAACTCACCAACAAAGACTATAACGACAACGGCTTGAGCGAACTCGTGACCGTGTTTGGTTCTGGCTACGATGTGAATATCCGCATCTTCAATGTGCTTCAGCACACCATCACCGGTTGGCCCGGCGGCAAACCCAATGCCGACGATGCCTCACGCCCAGAGCGTGCCACACCTTATCCCAAGCGTGTGGTTTGCTTCAGTCCACACCCCGATGATGTGGTGGTGTCGATGGGCGGCACGCTTCGCCGACTGGTGCAGCAGGGGCACGATGTGCATGTGGTGTTCCAGACCAATGGCGATATGATGGTGAACGATGAGGATTTGGAACGCACCATCATGCTCACCAACCGCTTGGCTAACCATTTCGATTACGGTTCAGCAAAGCGCGATGGCGTGGTGAACAATATCATCGAAACGCTGCGCTCAAAGAAGCCGGGCGATGCCGACACTCCCGAAATCCGCTATGCGAAAGGCGCGATTTTGGAATGTGAGTGCGTGACCAGTTGCCGCTTCTTGGGCGTGAGCCCCGACAAATTCCACGAGTTGAACCTGCCATTCTACTCCGGTTCGCCATTTGGCAATGGCAAGGTGACAGAGGCAGATGTTACTCCTATCAAGGATCTCTTGCAAGAGTTGAAGCCCCATCAGATTTTCTTTGCCGACGACTACGACCCCAATGGCGTGAACGAGCGTGCTTCCGAAGCGCTGATACTGGCGGTGATGCAACTCAAAAACGAGCCTTGGATGAAGGATTGCCGCCTGTGGATGTATCGCGGACAATGGGGACAATGGGAAATCGACAACATAGAGATGACAGTGCCGATGAGTCCAGAGGAATTTGGCGTGAAGCGTCAGGCTATTCTCAAGCATCAGTCGCAAGTGCACGATGCGCCATTCCGCGACCCCGAAAACGGACAACTCGCTTGGCAAACCAGCATCGACCGCAATACCGCACTTGCCGACCTCTACTCACGCCTCGGCTTGGCAAGTTACGAGGCAATGGAAGCCTTCGTGCGCTACCACATTGAGGATTAGGGGCGTAGGCTCGCTGGCGCTCGCAGTCAACGAGTCAACAGGTCAACGAGTCAACAAGACTACGGGTCAACGAGATTTTGAGATTTTGAGAAAGGCGATGGTGACGTCTTAACTTCTTCAACTTCTTAACTTCTTCAACCCCTTAACTTCTAAAGATAAAATTACGATTATGGCTAAAAAAGATAAATTGAAATCCTACAAGATGGAGCGTCGCGAGCTCCACGATAAGGTGATTAACTTTTTCAACACGGAAGAGAATGTGCCTTACAACTACAAGCAGGTGTCGGAGAAAGTGGATGCCAACACCCCTCGCTTGCGCGCTATGGTGGTGGAACTGCTGGAGCAACTCGCCATCGACGGCTTCCTCGCCGAAGTGACTCCTGGCCGCTTTAAGGCTGTGATGCGCTCGGCTGTGGAAGAGGGCATTTTCATTCGCCGCAGCAATGGCAAAAACAGTGTTGATACCGCCAACGACGATGGCAGCCCTATCTTCGTGGCAGAGCGTAACTCAATGCACGCCCTCAATGGCGACCGTGTGTTGGTGCATATCAGTGCGGCACGCGAAGGCGTGGAGCCTGAAGCCGAGGTGATTAAGATTCTCGAACGCAAAGAGCAGGTGTTTACCGGCACGCTGCAAGTGAAGAAATACTTCTCTATGCTTGTCACCGACAGTAAGTTCCTTGCCACCGACATCTTCATTCCTGCCGAAAAAACCATGGGTGGAAAGACTGGCGATAAGGTGGTGGTGAAAATCATCGAATGGCCTGAAGACGCCAACAGCCCTGTGGGCGAGGTGATTGATGTGCTGGGTGAGGCTGGCAGCAACAATGCCGAAATCAATGCCATCATGGCTGAGTTTGGTTTGCCTTACAAATATCCACAGAATGTGGAAAAGGCTGCCAACAAAATCAGCGATGTGATTAGCGAGGAGGAAATCGCACGCCGTCGCGACATGCGCGATGTGACCACTTTCACTATCGACCCTGCCGATGCGAAGGACTTCGACGATGCGCTCTCTATCCGCAAACTCGACAACGGCAACTGGGAAGTGGGTGTGCATATTGCCGACGTTACCCACTATGTGACCCCTGGCAGCGTGATTGAGAAGGAGGCTGAAAGCCGTGCCACGTCGGTGTATTTGGTTGACCGCACCGTGCCTATGCTTCCCGAACGCCTCTGCAACTATATTTGTTCGCTCCGCCCCGATGAGGAAAAACTGGCTCACTCCGTGATTTTTGAACTCGACAGCGAGGCAAAAGTCATCAAATACGAGATTTGCCACACCGTGATTAAGAGCGACCGCCGTTTCGCCTACGAAGATGCGCAACAGGTGATTGAGACTGGTAAGGGCGATATGTGCGAAGAAATTCTCACGCTCAACGACCTTGCGCAGAAACTCCGCACCAAGCGCTTTGCCAACGGTGCAGTGGCGTTTAACCGCGAGGAACTGAAATTTGAGATTGACGAGAATGGCAAGCCTCTGGCTGTGCATGTGCATGTGTCGAAGGAGGCCAATAAGCTCATCGAGGAATTTATGCTTTTGGCTAACGAGAAGGTGGCTGAGCATATCGGCAAGGTGAAGAAGGGCAAGGCTAAGGCTTTCGTTTACCGTATTCACGATGTGCCAAATTCAGATAAACTCTCCAACTTTGCCGACATCGCGTCGCGCTTTGGCTACAAGGTGAAGACGCAAGGCTCGGTGAAGGAGGTGAACCGCAGCATTAATGCGCTGTTGGAGCAGGTGAAGGGCAAGCCTGAGGAGGAAATGCTCTCTATCCTTGCAATTCGCTCAATGGCGAAGGCTACCTATTCTGCCACCAATGTGGGGCACTACGGTTTGGCTTTCGACTACTATACACACTTCACATCGCCTATCCGTCGCTATCCCGATATGATGGTGCACCGTCTGCTCGACCGCTATGCGGCTGGTGGACGCAGCGTGAGTCTGCCTGCTCTGGAGGACGAATGTCACCACGTGAGCGCACAAGAGCAACTCGCTGCCGATGCCGAGCGCGCCAGCATCAAGTATAAGGCTGTGGAATTTATGGGCGACCGTCTGGGCGAGGTGTTCGACGGACATATTTCGGGCGTTACCGAATGGGGTTTGTATGTGGAATTGAACGAAACCCACTGCGAGGGTATGATTCCTGTGCGTGACCTCGACGATGACTTCTACGAATTTGACGAGAAGAACTATTGCTTGATTGGCCGTCGTCGTCGCCGCAAATACCAGTTGGGCGACAATATCACCATTCAGGTGGCTCGCGCCGACTTAATCAAGAAGCAACTCGACTTCGTGTTGGTAGATGAGCGCAATCCTGCCGGCACACATCGCATCGACAAGGCTCCTATCACCCAGCAATCGCGATTGCAGCAAATGGCAGAGAGCAAGAAGGATCGCCAGCGCAGCGACTACGAAGGCGGCAAGGCTTCACGCCGTCAGCAACGTGGCAAGCGTGGCAATTCTGCACGCCGTGGCGCAGCCGAGCGCAGCAAACGCTCAGGTGCAAAACGCACCTCCAGCAAGCGCCGCAAATAATTCCCGATAAAATCAGGGCTGTGGATTAATCCGCAGCCCTGATTGTTTTTGCAATATACTATGGCATGTACACTGCGGAAATTACCGAGTGTGGGAACTGAAACAAAAACTACTCGCTTTTGGTGAAAAAGCAACCTCAAGAAATTAGAAGTGTTAGATTTTTCAGATTAAAAACGTCAATTAAAACGCATTATCATGGGAATAAAATTAGGTATCAATCGGCTTATCATGGGTAAAATAGGTCTTTTCCCTATTACGTTCTCATTTCTGCTTTTATTGAATTGAAGTGAGGGTTTTTCACCGTGAAACGACGATAGTTTTTTGTCCTATGGGTAATGTGGAAAGCCCTTGATAGAGGGTGGCGATGGAATTATGAGCCACGTGGCATGTAATCATTTTCAATGACATCTACATGGAATCAAAACTCTAGCCTGAGAAAGTCGTGGCTTTGTTATTGCATAAAAAAGAAAGAACAAGAAGGTGCGCATTTTGACGCACCTTCTTGTTCTGAAAGATAGACTCAGTCATTTCTCAAATGGGATGCAAACACTTGTCGATTGTGTTGTAGTAGTTGTTGTGACGCTTTTATTCTGAGAACTTGTTCCTGAAGTTGAAGTTCTGCTTGCGCCAGCATTAACACTAGGGTTGGTAAAGCTTGCATTAACACCACTTGAGACGGTTCTAGAATTTGATCCCGAATTTCTGCTCGTTCCAGAGGATGTTGTGGTGGTGGTAGTAGTTGTGGTGGATTGAGGATACATTCGTCCATTTCTACCATCGGGAGTTTTACAATAAGCTCCAGCACCTTGTAATCCATTGACAATTTTATTTGCCACAGAAGTCGTCTTTACATCTTGGGCATAAATTGACAGAGAAAATGCTATGAGCATTCCAAATGTTAAAATAGGCCTTTTTAGGTTTTTCATATGCGTTGCATTTTGTTGGTCTTACAGTCCTTCGACCATTAATAAAAAAGAAGCGTGGACTGCTATGCCACGCCTTAACTGGAAGGTGGTCGGATTACCTTAGAATGCAGATGTGGAATAAAACAGCTCCACGCTATGCGTGGAGACAGTTAAGCCAACTTCTTGCATTCTTGAGTAAGTTTCCGACGCTTCTCCAGTACAAGATGAAGGGCATAACGCCTCTTGTTTTCAATACGATGAATTGGAAATAATCCAATTCATCACAAAATTACGAAAAACTTTTATATCCACAAAACTTATTTGTAATGTTTTACATTTTTTTTTACAGAAAGCAAAAAGATTGTGTCGAAGACGGTTGCGTGTGCCGATGATAGCGTATGAGAGAAACTCGTTTTCGCGCTCTGTTGAGGTCGGTGGCATCGCCAAAAGAATATTTTAGTTTCAGCCCCACTAACATTCTATTGACCCTATTTTATGCCGTATTTGGCGAGGATTTCAAGCACTTGGGGAACGATGGATTTTGCCCAGAGCGTGTAGCCGTAGTTGGTGGGGTGAATGCCATCTACTGATGCCTCGTGGTCGGGGCTGGTGGCGTTGGGGTGAATGAAATACACATCTTTATACTTCTTCACTGCCTCTGCCATCAGCGTTTCGGCCATCTCCTTTTTCTCTGCCTCTGATTTTGCGCGGGCAGTGTTGAAGGCGCAATATTCACGGTCGATGGTTTGCTGGAAAATCAGCGGTTTGCCGTGGTGCGCCTTTTGCAAGCGTTCGATGAAAGGGAACAGGCGTTCCTTGATTTCCTTGGCTGTGGGATTCGAGAAACTGTCGAAAATGAAAGCGTCGGCATCCACATCGGCAAGTGCCTCGGCAAAGTAGGGCTGGAGTTTGCTGTGGCCACTGCACCCCAAACCGAGCAGCTGAAGCCCCGTCATTCGGCAGAATTGGGCAGGGTAGGTGAGGCCTGGGCGGCTGGTGCTTGTGCCGTGTGTGAAGCTGGAACCGAAAATGGCAATACGGTGGCGGAAAGGATTGGGCGATGGGGCAATAGGAGCATCGGCATCAACGCCAATCTCCAACTTGTTCACCTCTGCAAACAGTGGCAGATAGAGCAAGCACTCGTGTTCGGTGCCGTCCATGCTGGTGGCAAGGTTGAGCACCTTGTTGAGCGTTTCCTGCGAGCGTGCGCCCGAACCAGCCCAACGCCATGCGCCATCTTTCTTGATATAGAGGTCGAAGCCGTGTGCAGCGATGCCGGTGCTGTTTTGAGGCCATTCCACATCGCCAAACTCGCATCTCACCGCTATGGTGCGGCTTGAGGTTTTGAACGCAATCGACATGCCAGCCGACTCTCGTACTTGCAGCAACTCCTTCTTGTCGAAGCCCTTATATTTCACGGTGTCGATACGGTGATAGGGGTTGAATGTGCCAGGCATCAATTTACCCACCAAGGTAAACTGCTGAGCGTCATAAAACTTCAGTTTCGGAGCAGCCACACTCATCAGTGCCACCACTCCCCACAAAATCAATGAACAAAAAATCCGTTTCATCTCACAATAGTATTTCAGTAGTTTTGGTTATATTTCGTTGTTAAATAAGTCATCCATTGTCACCTGCGCAATCACATTGTCGCTGTATTTACCCCTCTTCACTCCGTAAGTGGTGATGAAAGTTGGGAAAATGCCGCATTTGGTTGCCGTTTCTTTTTGGAACAAGGTCTGACGATTTCGCATTCGTTTGTCTTCTTCTGCAGAAATCTCGTATTCGCTTGTGGAGTATTTGCACTCGCAGATATTTATCATTTGGTCGGCTCGCTCAATCACTAAATCAATCTGTGCACCCCGATTCTCGCCCTCGGTGCTTTTCGAACGCCATGAATAAAACTGGGTGAAGATAGAGTCGATGCGCAAAGCCCTCCTGATTTGCTCGGTGTGGGCAAGACAAACCTTCTCAAATGCAAGCCCCAGCCAGGTGTTTTGCTCCGGAGAACCTGTTTTGTTGCTCCAATAGCTGTTGTTCACGCCTATATACTCGCTAAAGGTGTGGTAAAACAGGGTGTAGAAGTCCACCAGTTGGTAGATGCCACCATTTCGCTTCACTTTCTTTTCTTTCACATGGTAGAGGCGAATGAAGTCGCATTTTTCCAAATCGTCGAGATACCTTGACATGTGACCATTGTTTGACTTTTTGAGCTTCTTTGCTATTTCGTCGCGAGTGAGTCCGTTTCTCGCTGTGGTAAGTGCCTTTATAATATCCATATATGGCTCTGGATTGCGGAATAAACCGTAGAACAGTCGCTTGTATTCACGAAACAACTCGCCTCCCTGACGGAAAAACAGCCTATCCACAGCTTGTGGCAAACTCTCATCGTTTTGCAGCAAACTCAGGTAGTATGGCACACCACCTAAAATCATATAGGTTTGCAAAATGCTGATGCGCGACCACGGAAAGCCATTTCGCTGGAGGTATAATTCCGTGTCGTGAAGCGAGAATGGGTGTAGGTGAATTTCGTGCGTAACCCTGTCGTGAAGACCTCCGTGCGAATCTATAAGCGTGCGAATCATCCACGATGTGGCAGACCCGCACACGATGAGCATCAAGCGATTCTCCCAAGCAGCCCATGAGTTCCAAAAATGGTCGAGGGCTTGCACGAATTTGGAATTAGGTGTGTCGAAGCAAGGTAATTCATCGATGAAAACCACTATTCTGCCTTCTCTATTGGTGATCTGCGATTTCAGCAAATTGCGCAGACAAATGAAAGCCTCAAACCAATTCTTTGGATTGTCGCCTTCGTGACCGTAGTCCATAAGTGCCTGGGTGAACGATTGCATCTGCACGCTTCCGTCACCTTCAACCACGCCACTCACATCAAATGCAAAGGAATTGTTTGCCCAGTTTCTGACGAGAAAGGTTTTTCCCACCCTTCTTCGGCCGTAAATGGCAACAAATTCTGCCTTGTCAGAATTGTAGAATTTGTTAAGCTGGTTCAATTCTTTGGCTCTGCCAATAATTCTTGATTCCATCACAGATATAATTTAGGTGTAAATGATAACAATCCAAAGTTATAGTTTTTTTTTGAATATTCAAAGGCGTATCGGGCTAAATCGGTGATTTTTTAATCGTTTTCGCCCGATTTTCGCTCGAAGTGGGCTAAATCGGTGAAAATTTTACCGTTTTAGCCCGACTGAGGCTTGGAATGGGCTAAAACGATTGATTTTTTGCCGTTTTCGCCCGATTGACCAATTTTTCACAAACCATTAGAACCGTCCCTTTGGTTTGGGGAGATGGTCTGACTTGTCGGACTCGTCTGACTTGTCAGACAGGTCGGACGGAGTGGGGTGGGTGGAGAAGTGGGTGGAGGTGTGGGGTGGGTGGAAAGGAAAAGCCTCGCTTTCCGGGGTGGGAAGCGAGGCTTATAGAGAACTTGTTGAGTTTTCGTTGTGGATTATTTGTTGAAGTTGGCTTTACGCATATCGCCTTCTTCTGCGAGTGCACGGTGGAATTCGAGTGCGTAGCGTTGGCTCTGGTAGATGTGACCACCACCGTTTGCCTTTGCTATTGCGAGGTATTCGCGGAGCAATGGGCGGTAGGTTGGGTGTGCTGCCTTTTCGATGATTTCCTCTGCTGCTTGCAGTGGGTCTTTGAAGCGAAGGTCGGCAACGCCTTGGTCTGTAACGATGATGTCAACAGAGTGGCTTGTGTGGTCGACGTGTGTAACCATAGGAACGATGGTGCTGATGCAGTCGTTCTTCTTGATTGATGGGCACATGAAGATGCTGGTGTAAGCGTTGCGAGTGAAGTCGCCGCTACCACCGATACCGTTCATCAAGCGACTGCCGTTCACGTGTGAAGAGTTCACGTTACCGAAGAGATCAACTTCGATTGCGGTGTTCATTGACACCACACCTATACGGCGGATAACCTCAGGGTTGTTGCTGATTTCAGATGGACGCATAAGAATCTTGTCGTGCAAGGTGTCGATGTTTGCAAACAAGTCAGACATTGCTTCGCCTGAAAGTGTAAGAGAGCAGGTACTTGCAAATTTGCATCGGCCGCTCTTGAGCAACTTCAATACGCTGTCTTGCATCACCTCGGTGTACATTTCGAATGGTGGAATGTCGGTGCTTTCTTCAAGAGCGTTGAGCACAGCGTTGGCAATGTTGCCCACACCTGATTGGATAGGAAGGAATGTTTTTGGCATACGGCCATTCTTCATTTCGCTTACCAAGAAATCGCACACGTTTTTACCAATCTTTGCAGTTTCTTCGTCAACTGGCGAGAACTTGCTTGGCATACCCAGTGGCATACTGGTCTTTACTACGCCGAGCACCTTCTTTGGGTCGACGTGAGCCACGACTGAACCAGCGCGGTCGTGAGCAGAATAGATAGGAATTTCGCGACGGTGAGGTGGGTCGAGTGGCAACAAAATGTCGTGCAAGCCCTTGATGCTTTCAGGAATTTGGTCGTTGAGCTCGATAATTACCTTGTCGGCGAGTTTGAGCCATGTTGGAGAGTTACCAACTGCGGTACCCAACACGATTTCGCCATCGTCGGTTATGCTTTGCACTTCAATCAAAGCCACGTCCATCTTGCCATAGTAGCCATAGCGGAATTCTTGTGCAAGTTCGCTCAAGTGGCGGTCGTTGTAGCGCACTTCGCCAGCGTTGATGCGGTTGCGCACTTCAGGGAGCGACTGATAAGGAGTGCGGTAGTTAAGAGCGTGAGCGCGAGAGAGTTCACCGTCGGTGTAGTCGTTGGTCGATGCACCGCTGTAGATGTTTACTTTAAATTCGCGACCTGCTTCATGTTCACGGATAGCTTTCTTTGCAATGGCAGGTGGAATCACCTTTACATTACCAGGAATAGTGAAACCAGACACGCCGATATTCATGCCATTTTGAATATAATCGGCAGCTTCTTCTGGAGTTAAAATTGGATAAATCATTTTAGTGTTGATTTAGTTATAGTTTTGTAGTTTTGCATTCTGATTTTATCATTCAAAATTACTCATTTTATGAGAATTGGCAAAATTATAGCACGACCATTTTTCGGCAGTGCCCATTTATTGGATTTTTTGCCGAATTTAGGTGGAATTATGCACACAAAAAAGCTGTGCCACTTTATGATTTGCGACACAGCTTGATATGTATTCACTTGTCGGTAAAACTATGACTGTAATGATGCCAATCATGATTGAGAACGTTCAGAATGATTACACATTCACTTTCAATATTGACAAACTATTGAATACTGCAACAAAGTGATTATAAATATGGCTGCCTATACATTTGTGTAGACAGCCATATCCTTATTTTGAGTATATTATTATTCTGCGTTGAACAAAGTCCATGTCAAACAATTCAGACCACCGCCACTATTAGCGTTCACATCGGGATTCTCTATAATTTGAGTCATATCACAATCTATAAGCTCTACTTCATAAGAAGCTCCAAAAGCTTGCTGGATTTGTTGCACAGCTACTTTGTTGAGTTCATCCCAATCTAATTTTGGAACGATAATATGTTTACCAACTTGTAGAAAATTAATGTATCCCCAACTTTTTGATTTCAAGAGGCTCCACATCTTGGTACCTTTGATTCCTTCAATATCTCCAAAGTGCAGACGTTCAATATCAAAGTATTCTTTCAGTGGCTCACTCAGACGTTCTTCATCGTCCAAATCACAGTAATTTGTAATCAGAACTTTTCCTTCTGTGATATATCTAACCATTCCATCGGCATGTCCAATCGGGTTTTCATCTTCTCCTTCCCATTCGATCAGAATAAGACGAATCTGATTATCAAAGAATTGGTCCCACAAGTCTGTAAGTTCCTCTTTGGATAGTTTGTTCTCATTCAAAACTTTGCTACACATGATGATTGTTGGTTTACCAAACTTGTCGATAGCCTTGATCACATTGCCTCCATCAAGAATAAGAGGGATTGTAACAACATTAAGATTAAGCTTGTCAGCCTTGCGAGTATGTACTTTGTGTAGCAACCAGTTTGTGATATAAGTTTTATGGTCGCTAAGATAATCCGGGCTATAGGTGTAGTTCAGAAAGAGATCTTTTGTCAGCTGCACTGGCATATAATCTCTTGACCAGATGTCACGAGTGTTATACAGATCGTAGTGCTTAAAGGTCTTAACAGACTCTTTCAATGCAGCATACATCTTTTCTCTTAACTGAGGATCCAACCCGCTGCTCTCTTTAGGTAGAAGACTGGAATAACAAACCGTATTGGTCATGTTATCCGTTACGAAGTTATCTTTTGATATTATCATACTCTTAGCTATTAGACAATTCGATGTTCAATATCTCGATTTATTTACCGCTATCGGTTATACTTTTGGGTTAGGGCCATATTCGTTGGTGCCAGGGTCAGAATCTTGAACAGTCCAAATGATAATCAATACATAGCCGACAATAGGGATGAACATGAGAAGCTGCAACCAACCGCTACGACCAGTGTCGTGGAGACGGCGTGCGGTTACGGCGATGGTGGGCAGCAGAAGTACGAGACCGCCAATACCGCAAGTCAAAGAGGAAATGATGTAGGTGAAAAGTTGGAACCACCAAAATTCCGAGCGGCGAGCGCGACCTTCAAAGTTGGCAAACTTATTGAAGCACACTTTGATTGCTTCGCCGAAGTCCATCGACTTTGGTTGAGGCTGATAGCCATATTGTGGCTGCTGTGGTTGCTGATAGCCGTACTGTGGTTGTTGGTAACCGTATTGTGGCTGTTGTGGAGTTTCTGGTTGTGGTGGAATAGGGGGCTGCTGATCGAATGCAGGTGGTGCTGGTTGTTGCTGCTGGAGCAGAGCTGCCACTTCTGGCACTTGCATGGCAGGAGCCCAGTTTGTCATGGTCTCGTTCCAAACGTATGATTGTGGAGTCAGTCCGTTGATGAGCAGTTCTGACAACTCGAATGGTCCACCTTGCTGACCATTGGTGTTAAGGTAATACTTCATAGTCTTACGGTTTTAGTATTTTAATGAAATTGATAATCTTGCTTTTGCAAATATAATGATTTTTCGTGAAAAAGCACCAATTTGTGCAAAATATATGTAAAATCCCACCAAAAATGAAATTTGAAGCCACCGGCATCGGAGATGCCGCATTATGCGAAACACCATGCAAGCGAAAATTGCAGAGCGATTGAGCGTAGCTTGGTGATAAGGATATGGTGTGGGGTTGAGCCTCGGAGAGGGTCGGTTATGTTTGTGAAGAATAGGTCGATACCACGACCGACCCTCGGTTCTGTGGATAAAAACTGGGGGGACTGAAACAAAAACATAAAAAACAGCCTTTTGGCGATGCCAGTGCTTCGCACCTGTCG